>Ga0209319_1001035_pt1 | contig 26006 bp, 23 predicted proteins | sample RifGroE2_FD_184000 | JGI IMG/M metagenome (GOLD analysis project Ga0209319, IMG submission 184000) | Groundwater microbial communities from Rifle, Colorado - Groundwater E2 (SPAdes) (version 2) | ecosystem: Environmental > Aquatic > Deep subsurface > Groundwater | place: Rifle, Colorado, United...
CCCGTTCCCATCCCGAACACGGAAGTTAAGCCTCTCAGCCCCGATGGTACTTGGGCCTGAGCCCTGGAAGAGTAGGACGGCGCCAGGACAACGCAATTAAAATGACAAGTCAAAAGAACACCATAATCGGTGTTTTTTTGTTTGCTAAATAACAGAATGTTGGCGTTGTAGGAATAGAACACAGCTACAGGTTTGTTTAATTTTTTCTTAACTAGAGATGCTTATTATTTTAAAAGCATTGTCGAATGCTAAAGTTAGAAAATTTAAAACTATAATCATATGAAACCATCAAATTTAATAATTTTTGCAATCATTGGTGTGATAGTAGGATATTTGCTTGGCTGGACTGTTTTTTCGACACCAACCGGTACAACTGCGCAAGAATATGCTACATCAACTTTCGGCACTACAACTCCTAACACTATCGAGCTTACAGAATCAAGTTTGAAATTAATCGTTGAAATGAGAAGATTGTGGGCGGATCAAGTTATGTGGACCAGATCATCGATTGTAGCGATTCATAATGATTTGGCAGACAGAGATCAAGTCGCTACTCGATTATTAAAGAATTCAGATGACATTGGCGAATTGATCGCTCCTTTTTATGGCAGTGAAAATACTACGAACTTTAATAGTTTATTCAAAAATCATTTAGCAACAACGCTTGAATTGGCAGTGGCTGCAAAGGCTGGTGATGAAGCTAAAATGAACGAAGTCGAAAAAAGATTAAATCAGAATGTTGATGAATTAATTTCAGAAATAAGTACGGCCAACAGAAGCTTGAATAAAGAAGAATTAAAAACTATGCTTTATGATTATAACAGGTTGATCAAAGAAGATGTTACAGCTCACTTTAGTAATAGCTACGAAACAGAAATTTCCACTTTTGATCGCCTTCATGATCAAGCGATGATAATCGCCGATGTATTTTCTACCGGTATATTAAAACAATCACCAGAAAAGTTTTAGGCGCAGAACACTTAAGCACGACAGAATGAAACACGTGAACATTGATATTGTTCATGTGTTTTCTTGTCTAGACATTATTTCTAATAGACAATAAGTTGACATTATTATATATTAAATATAGCTAATATTAAATATATTATTGCAAATTGATAAATATTGCAGAAATATTGTTGACATAATTTTTACAGCTAGTATAATATAGTTAAGATGTACTTTGGAATTTTAACTAGCGGGATGTTGGCTGTTTCTTTTGAGACGCCAAGTATAGACAGAATAATTTTGTCTAAAGAAAATAGTTGCTATTTTCTTCACCCTTCCCATATCAGAGCTTACTAACCCTAAGCTCTAAATTTTTTGCAATCATTATGGATTTAACAGTCTTAAAAAAAATCGGCTTGAATGATAAAGATATCAAGATTTATCTTAAGCTTTTAGAACATGGCGCAATGTCGGTTAGGGCTTTGGCAGCGCTGGCTGAATTAAACCGTGGCACCACTTATGATATCTTGAAAAAATTGCAAGAGTTGGGGTTGGCCGCTTTTTATCATCAAGACACCAAGCAACGATTTGTGGCGGAAGATCCAGAAAAGCTTTTTAAAATATTAAAAGAGCAAGAGGTTGAACTGAAATCGGCCAAAGAAAAGTTTTCCGAATTAATCCCAGAATTAAAGTCTTTGCAGGACAAGGACGGTAACCGTCCAGTGACCAAATTTTATGAAGGCAGTGCCGGCATAAAATTTATCCTAGAAGATGTGTTAAGCTCGATGAAAGAGCAAGAGAGATATTTTGTTTATTCTTCTGAGGGTATCAGAGAAGACGTTTATGCGGCTTATCCAGCGTTTAATAATAAACGAATAAAACAAGGTATTACCGCTGAAACTATTTCTTTATCTAGCGGTGGCGGCACCTATGGTTTGGATGAAAGGAGGTGGCTGAAAACTTCAACGGCAACCGAGGGAAACATGACCTATATTATTATTTATGCAGATAAGTGTGCTTTTATCGCTAGAGATTCTTCCAACAATCCTGTCGGCGTGATTATAGAAAATAAGATGATTTATGAAACGCAGAAGACAATTTTTTTGCAATTGTGGGGATTAATAAATTAAAAATTAAAAATTAAAAATTAAAAATTAATTTTGAATTTTGATTTTTAAATTTTAAATTATTTTATGTGTGGAATTGTTGGCTATTTTGGAAAAAATGAGGCTTTGCCTATCTTGATTGATGGATTAAAACGGCTGGAGTATCGAGGTTATGATTCATCTGGCGTAGCACTGCTTAATCAGACAGAAGTTTCTTGTTACAAGGCAGTGGGCAAGATTGTTGAATTGGAGAAAAAAATTAATGATAAATCCCCCCAACCCCCTTTATTAAAGGGGGCAATGATTGGTATCGCTCATACTCGTTGGGCAACTCATGGCGTTCCTTCGGAACAAAATGCCCATCCCCATTCCGATTGCAGCGGTAAAATTTGGTTGGTTCATAATGGTATCATTGAAAATTATCAACAAATAAAGAAACACTTGATTGAAAAAGGTCATATTTTTAAATCAGAAACGGACACCGAAGCTTTGGCGCATTTGATTGAAGATTTATATGACGGTGATTTGACCGAAGCCGTAAAAAAAGCTTTAAAAGTCATAACCGGTACTTATGGAATTGTTGTTTTTCATGCGGATGAGCCGAATAAAATCATTGCCGCCAAGAAAGGTTCACCGCTAGTAGTTGGCTTGGGTGAGAACGAAACCATTATCGCTTCCGACGTCTCGGCAATAATGCGTTATACCAAGCAAGCAATATATCTTGATGATGGCGAGATGGTGGAGATTGACGCCAATGGTCCAAGAATCTTCGATTCTTTTAATACAGAGATTACTAAAGACATAAGCGAGATAGAATGGGATATTAATCAGGCGGAAAAGGGTGGCTATCCTCATTTTTTGATCAAAGAAATATTTGAACAGCCAGAAACAGTTATGAATAGTGTGCGCGGCAGATTGGTGCTAGAAGAGGGTATGGCCAAATTAGGCGGTTTGGATGCCGTGGCTGATAAAATCAGGAATATAGATCGAATAATCATTGTTGCTTGCGGTACTGCCCGATGCGCTGCTCTAGTGGGCGAATATATGTTGGAAGAATATGCCGGCATTCCGACGGAAGTTGACTATGCTCATGAGTTTAGATATAAAAAACAAATTTTAAATGACAAGACAGCGGTAATTGTGATGAGTCAGTCCGGGGAGACAGCGGATACTTTGGCGGCAGTCAAGGAAGCCAAAGAAAAAGGTGTTTTGACTTTAGGCATTGTAAACACAGTCGGCTCTTCTATCGCCAGAGAAACCGATGCCGGCATTTACAACCACGTAGGCCCTGAGATCTCTGTGGCCTCCACCAAGGCATTTACCTCGCAGATTTCTATATTATCCCTACTGACACTTTTTATGGGCAGACAGCGTGATATGTCCTTGGTCACAGGACAAAGAATTGTCAATGAAATTCAAGCTTTGCCGGACAAAATAAGAAAAATCTTAGAGGCTAACGAACAGATAAAACAAATTGCAGAAAAATACAGCCAGGCAACGAGCTTTGCTTTTCTTGGTAGAAAATATAACCATCCCCTGGCTTTTGAAGGGGCAATCAAATTAAAAGAACTTTCTTATATTCACGCCGAAGGTTTTGCTGCCGGAGAAATGAAGCACGGCCCGATTGCCATGATTGATGAAAACTTCCCCTCTTTTTATTTTGTGCCGGAGGATAGTGTTTATGAAAAGAATGTTAGCAATATGCAGGAAATAAAAGCCCGTGGCGGTAAGATAATCGCTATTGCGACCGAGGGAGATGAAAAAATAAAAGAGATTGCCGATGATGTGATTTATATACCGAAAACTTTGGAAATGCTCACACCGATTCTGTCTGCCGTTCCCGCCCAGCTTTTTGCTTATCACATGGCAGTATTGAAGGGTCTGGATGTTGATAAGCCGAGGAATTTGGCGAAGTCGGTGACGGTGGAATAGAAATAAATTTAAAATGTAAAATTCAAAAATCAAAATTGCAATTTAAAATTCAAAAGTTAAAGACGTTTGTCATTGCGAGTGAAACGAAGTGCAGCGAGGCAATCTCTGGTTTGTTGTTATTAATGTTTATTAGGTTGATCAAATTTGTTATTACTAACCTGAGATTGCCACGCCTTCGGCTCGTAATGACATAAAAAAAATTATAAATAAAAAAAGCCGCCTTTATTCAGACGGACTTTTGGTTGAGCTTGCTTCAAGGAGAGCGATGAACATAAAAATTGAGATGATCAGGAAGATTATCCCCATTACAGTCATGCCAAAAGCGAAGAAGACGGCACCTGCATTCATTTGGTTTGCCGGATCGTTGCTGAATTCGTGAAGAACATGTGCCCCCCAGAAGAATCCGATTGACACCAGAGAGAAAACTACGGTTGTTATGATGCTCTTTGCCCTTTCACTCAAGCACATGAGCAACTCCTTCCCCGATTACATCTGTCTTGATAATACCGGCGGCTTGCAAGAGAATAATCGCGTAAATCAACGCGACAGTACCGAAAGCCATCAGGGCTGTTTGCAGAAAACAGAGTCCATAGGTTAGCGGTTTGCTGTTGAGCTGGTAGATGAAATAGGCACTGCCCCAAGTTATGGGGGCAAACAATGCGATCAGCCCAGCTGCGATACAAAAATGTTTTTGATTATTCAAAAGAGCCTCCTCCACCACAGAATATATACATTAAAATAAATTTACTATTATTAGATAAAAAAGTCAATATGAATGAAATAAACAAAAAAGAGCTAAACATAAAAGGCATAAAACTATTTGTTGAACGTGAGGGCAAAGAAGTTGGGAGAGCCTTTTTGTATCTATTAAAAAATGACCTACATGATCACCCTTATGGAATTGTGGAGGATGTTTATGTAGAGGAAAGTTTACGCGGGCAGGGCGTCGGCACGGAGCTGGTTAATGAATTGATTGAAGAGGCAAAACGATTGAATTGTTATAAACTGATTGCTACTAGCCGTCATGAACGGCCTAAGGTTCATGCGCTTTACGAAAAGCTTGGTTTTAAAAATCACGGCCTAGAGTTTAGGATGGATTTTGAATAGAGTTTTCTTTGCGTCAATAATCTGTGTCATTCCAGCGTATGCTAGAATCCACCCTAAATGGGTTTCAATGGATCCCAGCATACGCTGGGATGACACAATAAAGATAGAGGGAAACAAAAGACAAAGAGTGTTATAGGATTAAATTATTATTTATGAAAAAATTATTCGGCACCGACGGTATTCGAGGAATTGTCAATGAAGCAAATATGAATACGGAGCTGGCCTTGAGATTCGGTCAGTCTTTGGTTGTTTATTGTCAAAAAAATAATATCGCCCCTATTATATTTATTAGCCGGGATACCCGCGGCTCTGGGCAAATGCTGGAGATGGCAGTTTCTGCTGGCATAATGTCATTGGGCGGCAAGGCGGTTTCATTGGGTATTATTCCCACTCCCGGACTGGCGTTCATGGTTAAGCAAGCGGGCGTCGGTATGGGCTTGATGGTTTCTGCCTCACATAATGATTATAGCTATAACGGCTTTAAACTATTTAAAAATGATGGAACCAAGATGAATGAGCAGGAGGAGGAAGAATTGGAAAATATAATCCTGAATGATGAATTTGATTTTTTAACCGGCAAAGATTTTGTCAATTCAGATTTGGAAATTGTAGATATGCAGCCGATTAAAGAATATGCGGAATTTTTGATCAAAGCTCTGCCGGAAAATGTTGGAGAGAATTTTAAAATCGTCTTGGATTGCGCCAATGGTGCAACAGCAGAAGTTGCACCGATCGTTTTTGAGCAAATTGGCGCAGAAATTGTCACGATTGCAGATTGTCCGGACGGCAAAAACATCAATGATGATTGCGGTTCCCAATATACCGCAAATCTTTCTCGTAAAGTAGTTGAAGAAGGCGCGCACCTAGGGCTGGCTTTTGATGGCGATGGTGATCGCATGATCGCCGTTGCGGAAGATGGTGGTGTTTTGACCGGTGACCAACTATTATATATCTACGCTCAACTATTATTAGAGCTCGAACATTTTACTAATAAGGTGGTAGTTAGTACGGTGATGAGTAATATTAGTTTTATTAATAATTTAAAAAAATTAGGCATAGAGCATGTGGTTACAGATGTTGGCGATCGTGCTGTTTATCAAGCCATGCAAGAAAGAGGGGTAGTAATTGGGGGAGAAGAATCAGGGCACATCATTTTTTCCCGACATCAAACCACTGGTGATGGAATATTAAGCGGCTTAATGCTTGTTTGGGCGATGAAAGTTTTTAATAAACCGCTATCTGAATTAGCCAATCAGTTCGTCTTAGCGCCGAAGGTTTTAGTCAATGTGCCAGTCAAAGAAAAGACTTCTTTCGATTTAATTCCAGAAATAGTAGAAGAAATAAGAAGAGCGGAGGAGGTTTTACAAGAGACAGGGAGAGTTCTGGTGCGATATTCAGGAACAGAAAATTTATGCCGGGTGATGGTGGAGGGGGAAAGTGAAGAGCAGATAAATAGTATCGCTAATGACTTAGCTCGCATTATTATAGAAAAATTAAATTAGTCCTTCGACAGGTTTAGAATCATAAAATTTCTAGGCTAAATATATTTTTTAACTTAATATTAATTAAACTCTTGTTTGAGTATTATCAACCATGAACAAAATAGTCATTTTAGCTGCCGGCAAGGGCACTCGCATGAATTCAGATTTGCCAAAAGTATTAGTGCCGGTTTGCGGTAAACCGATAATCAAGCATTTGCTTAACTCAGTCGTGGAAGCTCGCATTGATGCGAAGCCAATCATAATAGTTTCGCCGGAAAATATTGAACAGATTAAGTTATCGCTAGAAAATTATAATGTAGAATATGCTATCCAGGAGCAACAGCTAGGTACAGGCCATGCCGCAGCCTGTGCGATTAAGAATATTACATCAGAATGCGACAAAGTTTTAATTTTTAATGGGGACCATCCCTTTATCAAGGCAGAAACAATAAAAAAACTTGCTGCGAGCAATGGTGATATTACAATGTTGACCGCCAAGTCAGACAATTTTACCGATTGGGAGAAGATTTTTTATCATTGGGGAAGAATAGTTAGGCAGGGTGACCAGATCAAGGAAATAAAAGAATTCAAAGATTCCGATGAAGAAACCAAAAAAATAAACGAGGTTAATCCAGCCATGTATGCCTTCGGTTACGTTTGGTTAAAAGAAAATATTGATAAAATAAACACAGATAACGCTCAAAAAGAATTTTACCTGACCGATTTGATCGGTTTGGCTTTTGAGCAAGATAAAAAAATTGATTCGATTTATGTTCAACCGGAGGAAGCTATCGGCATAAATTCGTTAGAAGAGTTGGCAATCGCGGAAAATATATTCAACATTCAATAAATGCGACAAATACTAGATCTACACATACATTCCAAATATTCTCGCGCTTGCTCAAAAGAGTTAACTTTAAGCAATATTGATGCTGCTTGTAGAATAAAGGGCATTGATATCATTGGTACGGGAGATTTCACCTACCCGGCTTGGTTTAGGAGTATAATAAGTGAATTGATAGAAATTGGTGATTCAGGACTGTACAGGCACAAGAAAGGCAAGGATGAACAAATTAAATTTTTATTATCCGCCGAAGTCGCGTTGATTTATAAAGATAACGGTAAAGCAAGGCGGATTCATTTAGTTGTCCATGCTCCTAATATTGCAGCGGCAGAAGCTTTAAATAATTTTTTGGATAAAAAATACAACATCAGATCTGATGGCCGACCGATTTTAGGTATGAGTTCGCCGGATTTTGTTAAGCTATGCCTTTCAATCCATCCCCATTTCTTGATTTACCCAGCTCATATCTGGACGCCTTGGTTTTCGGTCTTCGGCTCCAAGTCCGGTTTTGATACTTTTGAAGAGTGTTTTAAGGATCAGACTGAAAACGTATTCGCCTATGAAACAGGTTTGTCATCCGATCCACAAATGAATTGGCGCGTCTCCGCTCTTGATAAATTAACTTTATTATCAAACTCCGATGCTCATTCACTTTCTAATCTTGGCAGGGAAGCGAATATTTTTGATTTGGATAAAATAAGCTATGAAGAAATATACAAGGCAATAAAAAATAATGATAAAAAAAGCTTTAAAGGTACAATAGAGTTTTATCCTGAAGAGGGAATGTACCACAATGATGGTCATCGTACTTGCAAGATCAATTTAACTCCAGCAGAAACAAAAGCTAAACAGGGGATTTGTCCGGTTTGCCACACGCCACTTGTTATCGGTGTGGCAAATCGTGTGGCAGAGCTGGCTGATCGAGCTGAAGGCTATAAGCCTCAAGAAGCACCAGAATATATTAAATTAATCGGTTTAGATAAAATCATTGCTGAAGCATCGGGAGTAAAAAGCCGTAGCGCCAAGAAAGTTAAAATAGTTTACGAAAATATGATTAGCAATCTTGGCAACGAGCTTGAAATATTAATGAATCAGCCAATTGAGAGAATAAAAGAGATGAGTGGCCCAGTTATTGCCGAGGCAATAAAGAGAGTTAGGGAGGGAAGGTTGATAATTAAGCCGGGGTTTGATGGACAGTACGGTAAAATTAAAATCTTTAACCAGGATGAATTAAAGAAGAATGGCGAATGGAGATTACTTCTGTAGAGACGCAAGATTTTGCGTCTCTACGAATAATAAATTTAAGTGAAAAAAGAAAATCCCGGCTTTATGTCGGGATTTTCTTTTCCTCCTCTCGCCAATTATCTATCCATCATTTTTTAACTGTTGGATAGGTAGTTGGCGAGGGCGAAGAGAGATATTATTTTTTCTTTTTTGCAGTTTTCTTTGCAGCTGGTTTTTTTGCAGCAGCCTTTTTCACTGTTTTCTTTGGAGCAGCTTTTTTAGGAGCAACTTTTTTAACAGCTTTTTTTACTGTTGCAGCAGCTTTCTTTACAACTTTCTTAACAGCTTTTTTTGCAGCTGGTTTTTTCTTTGTAGCCATTGTATTCACCTCCTTTCAATAGTGCGTACGCAAATTTAATTGCATTCGCGGTTAAAAATTTATTTTTTTTCAAAATATTTTTGAAAAAATATTTTCTTGTACCTTTATAGAAAAAAAATTTTAAAATAATTTTTTATCTATAGTTATATTTTAACACAAATAGAAAAAAATAAAATAGTTTTTATTATTTTTTTATAATTATTTTTTTTATTTAAATTTTTTTTATTATTTTATTAAAGAGTGCTATTGTTAATTAAATATTTTATTTTTAAAAATATTTTTTTGTATTATTTTTCCTTTAATAAACGGTTAACATTTTATTTATATTCTTTGATTATTATATTTTGAAAAATTTTAAATTTGCTTGTTTAAAAAATTTTTCGGGAGAGAGAGTGCAAAAAAGTGTTTATTTTGAAAGTATTAATCAGGCAATTTAGTAAATAAGGCTAATTTAAGCTAAAATATATTGTTAACTGGGCCAGCATCTTGACAACATTAGAGTACTGTGCTATGATGATTAATCGTTGAAAAAGTAAAGGTCAGCTACAGCGGGCTAGGCACGACAAGCATGGGGATTTTCTTTCTAGGTCCTTGTCCGGTTTAACTACTGGATATTTCCTAGAGGAGATTTTCTTGCCTACCCGCTAAAGCTGATCTTTTTTTAAAAAAAATCAGACAACAGAAATTATTTTTACAAAATTAAAAAAAATCGTCAGATAAATTTTGGCGATTTTTTTATATGATTGTGGATAACTTTTAAAAAATAATTAAAAACTTGTTAAGTTTAAATCATTAAATCTTATTGAAGCGTGGAAGACGAAGTCGTAGTTGAAGAAAGAATCGGCAACGTTGTGCTGGCGGTCGAAGTTCCGGTATTAGAACTTTCTGGAGTAGAAATTTTATCAACTCCAATCAAACAAACTTCTTGCCATGGTACATAATGAGAAGAAAACCTTTCTTTTTTAATCGTGCCGTCAGCGTAAGTCACTTTGTAATCAAAGAATGCATCCGCGCCATTGTGCGCGCTTTCAGTACACTTCTTTTTTCCCGCCGGCAGGTCAGTTGTTTCAATTAATTTGGTCGGTTTGGGTTTTACGATGTTGTAGATCGTCGGCTTGGTTTGTTCGGCAATTCGCTCATCCTTGGTGCCCCATATATCAAAATATAGTTTAGTACCTTCAATTCTGGTTTGGATTAAAATATTATTTCCAGTGTCATTTTTAAATTTAAAGTCAGGTGCTGGATCATAGATGGTGGCGTCAGTTCCTGCTGGTTCATAATAGCTTACTCGATAAGAATGATTGCGTCGCTCAACAATGGGCAGGCCGCTATTTACAGCCGCTCTGAATATGGTCGTTCCAATTTGGCAAAGTCCGCCGCCATATTCCGGGATGGTTTTCCCTTCTTTGATTACCAGCTCTTGCAGATACCCGTTGGAAGCATCAATTTTGCCTAAAGTTTTTAGTAGAGAAAAATTTTCTCCCGGTTTAACAATTATGCCATTTAGCGCTGCCGCACCGATAGAGATATTTTTCACTCTATTTCTTGGGGAGCCGGTAAAGGTTGATTGGCCGGTACCGATAATTTCCTTGATTCCTAAAGTATTAACATCATTTACGTTACTCTCCGGAGACAGCTTGTTTATTATCAGTTCGATTTCTTGTTTTTTATTTTTAATAAACTCATCCTCGATTTTTGACAAATTGGCGGCAATATCCAGCTCACGTCCTTCTTTTCCGGCCTGGAACTGGGTAACCCGGCCCCCTGCGCTAATTTGAAATTTTGCATCGACTAGCTTTTGGTCAGTTGTGCTAGCAACCTTATCCTTTAAATATTTCTCAACATTATTATTGTTTAATGCAATCATTACTTTGTCATCTTTTCCGGATGAATTAGGGTTGGGAACTAAAGCCAGCCATTGTCCCAATTGTTCTTTTTCAATATTCCAAAGATTTTTATCTTGCTTGAGTACTAGAGGAGCTAATTTTAAATATTCGTATGCGAGCAGATCGGCGTTTACAATGTCTGCTTGTCGCAATTTAGGCAGCTGCTCAACTAAATTAAGTTGAATGGCGGAATTGTCTAATCGTGATAGATTGAAATCCAATTGTTTTATTGATCGGTCATAATCAAAGCCCTTGCCTGATTTTTCTGGAGTGACAAAGAATGAAGATTTTTTAGAATCATAATTGAGCTCAGCATCTTTGCCTGGATTTTCTAACTGTGAAAAATTTACTAACAGCTCTTTTTTGATTTCGCTTTCATTCAGGGTATAGGCCGCGTCGATTGATTGATTAAAAATTAAGGCTGCTAGCCGATTCTTCAGATTGATAAAAATTCCTTGGTCTCTGCCAAAGTCCATGATGCGATCAACAGTTCGGTCGATATCGAAATCAATGATGTTGTAAGCGCCATCCGCGCTTGCGGTGGGTGCTAAAGGCAGAATCGTGGCTTGTTTGCCTGCATATTTGAATATAATACCATTATTATTAATGGAATTAATTTCTTCCAAGGCTAACAGCCTTATTTCTTCGGCATTTTTCCCGCCCAAATCCAATCTGCCGATTCTTGCACCCGGGTAAGCCTTGCCATTAAACCAAGCTTCAAAAACAAAACCAGCAATAACGAAAGTTATTAATATGATAAAAAAAATGATTGCTGTGTCTCGCAACCATACCGGCGTTTCTTTTTTAAGATAATGCTTTAACATGGATGTTTTGTTGTCACTCCTTAACGTTTAAAATTTCATTCAATAAATCTTTAGCTAATTTTTTGTTTTTCATTTCAGCTTCTTCTTTGGTGGCTATTTGAAAATTCAAAGCTTGGCCTTCTCGGACCTCCTTGGGCAGTTTGTTTATCGGCCAGTTTATAGTAAAGCCTTCAGCTTTCAAAACCGCCATTTCACCTTCTATTCGATCAATAATTAGAATTATTTCCATAGGTTTATCTTTCTTTAACCTTGATTGTTACCTGTTGTTTGGGCTTTTTTGACTTAAGCATGGAAATGGTTAAAACGCCATTTTCCAGGAATGCCTCCAGCTTATCAGTTCTTATCTCAAGTGGCAAGATGAGGGAGCGGGAGAAGGAGCCCCAATAACATTCCTTATACAGATAGTCAGCTTTGGCGACTGTTTCCTCCATTTCACGCTTGCCGCGGATAGTCAACATATCATTATTGACAGAAATATCAATATCTTCCGGCTTTACTCCGGCGATGGTAGATTTTATGATTAATTTATCTGCAGTTTGATAGACATCAATCGATAGTTGACCCTCTTCATAATCCTGATCAAACCACAGTTCTTCATTGTCATTTTTTATGTTTTCAAAATATTGCTCCGCATTGTTTAATTCCAAATCCGTAGCAGTTTTCAAAGCCCCCCTTTTTTTAAATAGTTTCATATATAAATGAGTAAATAATTAATTATATTATATAATGAATAACGTATAGAGGGCAAGGGCATAGCAAGTTGACAGTCTTATAATTCTTTGTTAATTTAAAATATAATTTTGATTTGTGGTCAATAATGTGAAGGAGGATAGGACTTTGGCAAAAAAAGTGATTGGTACATACTCAAGCGGTATGGTGGTAGTTGCGGAAGAGCCTTGCGTTTACTGCGGGCAGACCGTAGAGATAATCAAGGACAGCGAGGACAGTGTCACCGAATATCCTCGAAACCACTATATCGCTAATGGGGACGAGCGAAAGCTCTGCCCTGAAAGCGAAAGACCTTATCGTGATTTCCCCACTCGGCCCATCTGATTCGAAAGATGGGCTTTTTTATTTTTTTCTCCTGGTCTAGCCGTAGTCTCCCGTTAGGGGACTGCGGACGAGGTCAAAATATGAAAGACTTGCTTACGCAAGTCTTCCATATTTTGTGCTCCCAGATGGATTTGAAGGGGCGGAAGCCCCACGCCAACTGGATGATTTATTCACCAGCTAATAGCACAAATAAAATACAGGACTTTCGTCCTGCATTTATTTGTGCTCCCAGATGGATTTGAACCATCGACCCCGGCTTTATAAGAGCCGTGCTCTAACCCCTGAGCCATGGGAGCTAGTCAATTAACAATTATACAATTACGAATTATCAATTAAATGCGTAATTGATAATTCGTAATTGATAATTGAAGATTGATTCTTGTGGACGATAGAGGATTCGAACCTCTGACCTCTACAATGTCAATGTAGCGCTCTAACCAACTGAGCTAATCGTCCAGATGAAATTTCAATTTTTCAATTCAAATAAAAACTGCTTTTAGAGCAGTAATATTCTTATTCTATACTATTTTATTGCAAATTGTAAAGACAAGGCTAAAGCTGGAGGAGTTTCATTTTTTCATTAATGGCGCTAATAACTAATTTTTCAGCTTCATGGATGGTTTTATCAAGCGTTATCTTGGCTGAAGTTTTGGTGCCCTCCGGTGAAAATTCTTTTGTCAGGCTTAGGGCATCTATATTCCTGGTCGCATAAATCAAGGCACTAGAAGTTATCTTGCTTTCTTTGATCGTTTCATAAATGAGAACAATAACTTTTGCCTGGGGGATATTAATAATCAATTCATCAATCACTTCATTCAAATCTGTTTCAGAAGTTTCCGTTTTGACAAAATCATTATGGGTAATCAAAGAGCTGATGAGGCGGTCATTTTCCTTGCCGGTGAGTCTGGCAAGGACTATGCCCCAAAGCTTCAGGACGTTCAAACTTCGAGAACGGTAGAGGCGGTTAACAATTTCTTCTCGGCGAGCGCCCATAGAGATAAGTTGTGAGGCCACGGAAAGGGCGATTGGGGTGACGTTCTGTGTTTTGAAACTTCTGGTTTCGGCAATCATGCCAGTCAATAAACAAGTGGCGATATCTTCATTGATCACATCCCGTGAATAATTTTCAAACAAGGAAAAAAGGATTTCTGAAGTGGATACAGAAGTCAATTCAATAATGTTAACCTGACCAAAGCTCTCATTGCTGGAATGATGGTCTATATTGATGACCGGCATCTGGTAGAAAAATTCCGTGTCATTATCATAGATTTTTCCCAAGGATTCCAAATCATGAGTGTCCAAGACGATTATCAGGTCATATTTGAAACCGCTGGTTTTACTGGTGATGTCGTCGCTGGTAAAGAAGCCGTCTTGTGGAGAAACGATAAAATCTAAAGTGTTTTTCTCAACCTTGTATTTTATCTGACTGACTTTGGTGTTGCTGATATCAAGGGAAATGATGAATTTGCGCAGGTTGTCGATTGACTCCTTGATCTCACCATAGCCAGGCAGGAAAGAAAAGGTATTGGAATGGTCGGCCTTTTCTGCCACTATTTCTGCTGACTTACCTATTTTTTTTAAAAACAAAAATAAACCGAGAGCAGAGGCGACAGAATCGCCTTCCCAGTCTTTATTGAATGTAATCAGTATATTGTTAGCTTTTTTGATCTGTTCAAAAAACTGTTGTTGTTGGTTTAACATTTTTCGGATAAATAAATACCGGACTGAAATTTCCGGACCAGTATAATAATATATAGGAAATAGACTGCAGTGTCAAGGTATTGCGGTAGTGCCGGTTTTGTGGCTTAATTAGCATATTTTTCTTGCAAAAATAGGGGGTTTATTATATTGTTAGAATACATTGTTTTATTGCTAAATTGCAATTTGTATAAAAGCAATCCAAGCACAATTGAATCATAATAAGAATAAATTTAGTATTGATTAATAATCCAAAAATGTCCAAAGAAATAGCAAAAACTTACGAACCGTCTTTGTATGAAGATGAGATTTACAAAAAATGGGAAGAATCCGGCTTCTTTAATCCGGATAATCTGTCTTTATCTGAAAACGTATCTTCTTATTCTATCTCTATGCCCCCGCCAAATGTAACTGGCACTTTACACATGGGGCATGCCGAAATGTTGGCAATCCAAGACATCTTAATCCGTTATAGTAGAATGAAAGGAGAGCGGACGCTTTGGGTGCCAGGAACAGACCACGCGGCTATAGCGACTCAGACCAAAGTGGAAAAGATACTTAAAGCAGAAGGAACAAGCAGACAAGAGTTGGGCAAAGAAAAATTTCTCGAAAGAGTCAGGGCTTTTGCTAAAGAATCTCATGACATCATTAATAACCAATGCAAAAAGATGGGTTCTTCTTGTGATTGGTCACGGGAAGCATATACTTTGGATGAGGTTCGATCCAAGACTGTTCGCTCTGTTTTTAAATTGATGTATGATGACGGTTTAATTTATCGTGGTGATAGGATAGTAAACTGGTGCCCTCGCTGTCATTCAACTTTGGCTGATGACGAGGTTGAATATAAAGAACAAAAAGCTAAACTTTATACCTTTAAATATGACAAAAAGTTCCCCTTTGCTATTTCTACTACTAGGCCAGAAACTAAGCTGGGCGACACTGCTGTAGCTGTAAATCCTAAAGATGAAAGATATAAAGAATATATAGGTAAAACTATTGAAGTTAATTTTTGTGACCAGCCATTGAAAATAAAAATAATTTCAGACTATACGGTTGATCAAGATTTTGGCACTGGGGCGCTTGGTGTTACACCTGCCCATTCTGCCGCCGATTGGCAAATGGCTGAAGAGAATGATTTGGACACAATTAAGGTTATAGACGAGGATGGCAACATTCATGCCGGACATGGTGAATATTCTGGTTTGTCCGTAAAAGAAGCAAGAATAAAAATTATCAGTAAATTGCGGGATAGCGGCCTTCTTGAAAAAGAAGAGGAAATAGACAATAAATTGTCCATCTGTTATCGCTGCGCGACTCCCATTGAGCCTTTGCCAAGCTTACAATGGTTTATTAATGTTAATAAGCCCATCGTAAAATTTCAGGGTAAATCGTTAAAAGACGTTTCACTTGAAGCAGTGCGAAATGGAGTTTTTGGTAGAGATAAAATAAATTTAATTCCAGAACGTTTTGAAAAGAGTTATTTCCACTGGATGGATAACCTACGTGATTGGTGCATTTCTCGGCAGATTGTTTTCGGACATCAAATTCCAGTTTGGTATAATTCTAAGGCTGTTAATACTTCAAATATCTATGTAGGGGTTGAGGCACCAGGGGGAAATGATTGGGTGCAGGATGAAGATACGCTTGATACCTGGTTTTCCTCGGGACTTTGGACTTTTTCCACTTTGGCAAGAAGCGCCGATGACGTGAAAATCGAAGATGGGAAATTAGTAATTGATTCCGAAGATTTTAGAAATTTCCATCCAACAAATGTGATGGAAACAGGCTACGATATTCTTTTTTTCTGGGTAGCCAGAATGATTATAATGACTACCTACGCTTTAGAAGACATTCCTTTCCAAGATGTTTATTTGCATGGACTTGTCCGTGATGAAAAGGGGAAGAAGATGAGCAAATCGTTAGGCAATGTAATCGACCCTTTAGACATGATAAAAAAATACGGCACCGATGCAACAAGACTTTCATTAATTATGGGCTCCACCCCGGGCAATGATATGAGCTTAAGCGAGGAAAAGATTGCCGGCTTTAGAAACCTAACTAACAAACTTTGGAACATTTCTCGTTTTATAGAAACCAGTTATGGCTTTGGCCAAGAATTGATTAATGGAAAAGTGATTGGAGAGCTTGAGGCAACGATGGCTGACCGATGGATTTTATTTAAGTTTCAAAACTTGGTTAAAGAAGTATCTGAAGATTTGGATAATTATCGATTTTCTCAAGCAGGTGAAAGATTGCGTCAGTTTACTTGGGACGACTTGGCCGATTGGTACTTAGAAGTTTCAAAATTTGAGAAATCAAATGCTAAGCAAATAATTCTTACGCATATCGTTTCTGACTTATTAAAACTTTGGCATCCATTTATGCCATTTGTTACGGAAACGATTTGGACAGAAATTATAGGGGGTAAAATGATAATGATAGAATCTTGGCCAGTTGGCAGTCTTGCTGAAATTAAAATTGACTTTGATAAAATAATTGAAATTATTCAAGTGATCCGCAATGCTCGGGCAGAAAATAAAGTTGAACCGGCCAAGAAAATAAAAGCAGTTATCTGTGCCGGCAAACAAAAAGAGTTAATAGAATCTCAATCTAAATTGATAATAAATCTAAAGACTGGTATTGAAGAATTAGAAATCTTGGAAAAGGGTGAGAAACCTGATAATGCTATTTTTGTTACGGTTGGCGAGATTGAAATATACTTGCTTGGCGCGAGAGATGAGGCAAAAGAAAAAATTAGAATCGCTAAAGAAATAGAAAATTTAGAAAAACAGATTGCGATTGTTCGTGGCAAATTGGAGAATCAGGAATTTGTAGAACGAGCGCCGACAGCAATTATTGAAAAAGAAAAAGCTAAATTAGCTGGTTGGCAGTCTGAGTTGGAAAAGCTGAAGAACATTTCAGAATAAAAAAAACCGGAACTGTTAAGTCCCGGTGGGCGCGGATTTTTGGGGAGGGATTTTATTCCCCCGCTACAGATTTGATGTTGGGGCAGAGCAGGTTCGAAAGAACGGAACATTCGCTTTCATTGAGTGACCGAAGAACGAAATCCTTTATTTTCAATCCTGTCGGCGGACCAGTTACCAAGTTGTTTTTTTCGGTCATGCTTGCCAGCCGCAGATACAGCTCAGCTGCGTCGGTGATGGTGTCTGATGGTTTATATTCGGGGGAAGTGGAAACATGGACAAAAATTGTTTCCTCACCTCCTGCCGGTTTACCACCAAAAATAAAAATGTCAGCCATACTGCCTCCTTCACATGGGAATGGTGTTGCAAAAAGCAAATTACATAATATATTTAAATCATATAATTGATAAATTAATTTAACAACATTGTTGACTTTTGTCAACTTTTTAAGAATTTATGTCATTAAAAACCTATCTTAACATCCTCAAAGGCGGAATCTTCCTCTCTTTTTTATCGATTTTCTTTGTATTTGATCATTTACTTTTTCCTTACATTACATCAAAACAAATACCCTTTAACATCTTGATCGAAATCATGACGGTTTTTTGGCTTGGACTCATTGTAAAATACCCCAGCTACCGGCCCCAGAAATCTTGGATCACTTTCGGTCTAGTTGGTTTTATGGCAGTTTTGATTCTAACCAGTATTACCGGCGTGGATTTCAATATGAGTTTTTGGGGCAACATCGAACGGATGTTAGGAGTTTTTCATTTACTCCATTTCTTAGTCTTTTACCTGATCATAATCACTGTGATGCGCAGTTGGGAGGACTGGCGCAATCTATTAATGGTTTCGGTGATAGCCGCTACTTTGCAAACTTTGTTTGTGATTTTTAAAGTCAATTTCGGAACGCTTGGCAACACCTCATATATTAGCGGACAGATGATCTTTAATATTTTCTTCGCTTTGATCTTATTTTTCCGACAAAAGAATATCGCTTGGCGCTCATTCTATGTGGTAGCGATATTGCTGATGTTGCAAGCAACAAAAATTGCCAGTACTCGTGGTGCTTTTATCGGCTTGGGCTTAAGTATTATCACGATGTTCTTTATGTTGGCTATGTTCAACAATAATAAGAAAATAAAATATGGCAGTCTGGGCGTGGTTGCTGCTTTTGTCATATTTATTGCTTTGATTTTTGCTAATGCTGAAAGCGCTTGGGTAAAAAATAATGGCTTATTTAATCGGATCACCCAAATCAATTTTCAGACAGGGACTTTCCAGACACGTTTAGTCTCTTGGCGGTCGGCGGTCAAAGATTTTCCAAATCACCCTTTTCTGGGCACTGGTTATGGTAATTATGCGATTACTTTTGACAAACACTTCGATCCAATTTTTTACAACTTCACCGCCAGTGAAACTTATTTTGATCATGCGCACAACAATATTTTGGACTTGCTTTCTACCACTGGCGCCATTGGCCTCACTGTTTATCTGTTGATTTTCGTTGCCACGCTTTATTATTTGATTTCCGGGTTCCGTGCGGAGAGGATCAAGCTTAGCGAATTCATTATCTTGATCGGTTTGATTGTTGCCTATTTCGTGCAAAACATAGTATTATTCGATTCCTTTATCACTTATTTATCTTTGATGGTGATGCTTGGTTTTGTTTATTGGTTGTCAATCGATGAAAGTTATTTTACTGAAGCGAGTGCTAAGGCAAAGCAGATTTTTAAGGGCAACGATAATAGAGAGTCTTATGCCTTGATAATCGGTGGATTAATTATGTTGGCAGTAATGTATCAGTACAATGTTAAGCCTTTAAAGATGTTGTCTGGAACTATTGATGGACAAATCGTGGCGGCACAAGGCAGCAGTATTATTGAAATAATTAAAACCTACAAACAAGCCTTGAGCTATGATACTGTTCTTGATCGCGACAGCAGAAAAAGCCTAGTACAATTGGCAATGCAAAGATCGGAATTATTTTCCGACCTGAATAAAGAAAGTGCAAACCAGGCTTTTGACTATATCATTGAGCAAGCAGAAAAGAATGTGGCGCATAACTCAAAAGACAGCTTTAATCAGATGATGTTGGCACAATTATATAACTTAGCTGCTTCACACAATACAGCTGATAAAGAAAAGTTTATTTATTATTCCTCTCGAGCAGAAGATGCAATCAATAAAACCATTGAGGCCACACCGCGCAGAATTCCGGTCTATTTTATCAAAGCGCAAATCTATTTGATGCGAGGCGACAAGGCCAAGGCGGCAGAAATTGTAAAAACAGCCAGTGAACTTAACCTAAAATATCCAGACAGTTATTGTCAATTATCGAGATTTTATTTTTATGATGACAAAGAAGCCCTCGGCAACGAAGCAATGGATAAATGTATTGAATTGGGTGGCGCAGGTCAGCTCGGCTCAATTGAACAATTAAAAGAAGTACTAAATCGATATTTAAGAAATAAAGATTTGAATAAAGCCTTAATGATCTTGCAACAGATAACCCGTGCTGAACCGAATGTGGGCAAGAACTGGGCAAGTCTAGCTGAAGTTTATCGTCAGATGGGAGACAATGCTGAGGCAATTAAGGCCGCCGAGCAAGCCATCCAGGTAGATCCAAGTTTAAGAGCGGGGGGAGAAGAGTTTATCAGAAGCTTGAAGTAAAAAACATTTTTTAAAATTTAAAAAACTCCTATTTTGGAGTTTTTTATTTGTATTTAAGTTTTTGTATTATGGAGCCTTTCCCCTGCCTCCGGCGGCGCCTACCCGGCGGGGGTTACTTTTTTAATAAAGTAACCAAAAATCGCGACCAAAGAAAAAATTCACCAGAAGTTCTTCACTCCACCCAAGGGAATGCGGCAAACTCCCCCGGGTTGGGGCCCGGGGTCAAACAGTGCCGCACTCTCCTTGGCTTCCGTTCGAATTCTGACTGAATTTTTTCAAGTTCGCAGGGGATCTTTGATAAAACAATACTGCCCTTGCAAAAAAACCTGTTTAAGCTATCTTTATATTGTTGGGCATCTCTCAATTGACCAAATAGAGGGAAAATGTTATTATAACATTAGTTTAGCCTGGAATAAATTAAACATATATCTAGACAAATAAAAAAAATTTCTGTAAATTCTTTGGTTTTATTAGCAAAAATGATCGTAATCGGAAGACGACTTTTTTCTTTTTTAGCTAAAAACTTGCTTATTAAGCCCAGTAGGGTGGTATTGCGTTTATTTTTTCATAAAGTAGTAGTAAAGCTTTATAGTTTCCAATTGTCAGTAATGAGAAAACTGGGTTGGAAAAAGAATAATAATCTGAGCGACAGCATTATTTTTGACCAAAGATATGTTTATGTGATGGTGGGGATATTTACAGTCGCTTTTGTTTTTGTAAACTTATCCGGCAGCAGCAAAGCCGCTTCTTTGAATGAGGTGGGAGGGAAAACTATCCTTTCTACTCTAATAGAAAGTGAATTTGGCACTGTTGAAGAGGCCCAATTAATTGAAGAGACTTTCGATCAAGAAGCAACCATTTCTCCTACACAACAAAGCTATCTAGATAATCTATCTAGCGCTCGTTATCAGCCGATTGCCGAAATGAATCCTGAGGAAGAGGAGGAAGTGATTGAAAATAATTTTGATGATAATTATGCCACCGTACGTCCAGGTATGGCTTCAAACAAGACCGAACAGATTAGGCGCGAAACCGTGACTTATGTTGTTGAATCTGGTGATACGATCAGTACTATTGCGCAAAAATTTGGCATTGGGGTAAATTCAATTTTGTGGGAAAACAATTTGAATGCATACAGCGTAATCCGTCCCGGTGATTCTCTTTCAATCTTGCCGATCAGCGGTGTAACTTATAAGGTCGCCAGGGGCGAAAGCTTGAAGAGTATTGCTGCTAAATATGATGTTTCAGAAGAAGAAATTCTGGCTTATAATGACATAGGTTCAAACGGACAGTTGCAGATCGGCCAAAAGTTAATGATCCCAGGTGGTAAAAAAGATAGTTATGCAGAAAATAAGCCAAAGACTTATTCAGGACTATCTTTGATTAAAGATTTGATCAAGCCATCCTCAAATACTCCGAAGCCTACAGACTCAGCTCCTCGCGTTGGAAATAAAATGAATTGGCCGACAGTCGGCTATCGCATTACTCAATATTTCTCCTGGAGGCATTTCGGAATCGACGTAGCCAACAAGATCGGCACACCGCTTTATGCGGCTGATGCCGGCGTGGTTGAGGTTGCCGGATGGGGTAATGGTTACGGTAATCAGATCTTGATTAATCATGGCGGTGGTAAAAAGACCAGGTATGCCCATTTATCCAAATTTTCAGTGAAAAAAGGCGACCATGTTAACAAGGGGCAGGTTGTTGGCTTGATGGGATCTACTGGTTGGTCAACCGGTTCTCACATCCATTTTGAGGTCATTATCAATGGGGTGAAGTATAATCCATTAAATTACGTAAAGTAAAAATATTATGCAATTTATATTTGGCCTGATAGGGCTTGCAATTGGTGTAGGAATTGTGATAAAATCAGAAAGTATTCTTAATACCTTCGGTAGGATAGAATTTTTCGAACATTATTTGGGCGTTGAAGGCGGTTCTAGGCTAGGCTACAAGTTATTTGGGGTATTAGTCATATTTATCGCAATTCTGTTGATAACCGGCATGTTTAACGGTTTTATGATGTGGGCAGTCTCCCCCCTAACCCAATTCAGCCAAACCCAATAGAAGAAGTTTTAAAGAAAAAAGCCTTTAAATCTAAAGTCTTTTTTGTTTAGAAAGAAGTTAATTGTTAAATGTTAACTGTTACAAGTTAAAAAAGGGCCCTTAGTTCAGCTGGTTAGAATGCCTGCTTTGCAAGCAGGAGGTCATCGGTTCGAATCCGATAGGGTCCACAAAAACGAAAGAATCTCCGAATGGAGATTTTTTTGTTTTTGTGTATACATAGTCGGATGAGAAGTTTATGCCCCGAAGCGATAGCGTAGGGGTAAATCCGATAGGGTCCACAAAAAATAAGACCGCCGATTTGGCGGTCTTATTTTTTGTGAATCTTATTGGTAAACGAACTGATACAAACAAAGGCGCAACTTAATTACATGCTTAAGTAAAGAAAAGATTATTTAAATAGCCAGCCATGAAGAATTTTCGGCGTGGGGCTTCCGCCCCTTCGAATCCAGTCCACATAGTAAAAATCTACAACTAAAGAAGCTTTTATCACCTATTAATAGGGCTTTTTAGTTTAAAACTTTTATTTCGCTTTACTTTAAAGTCAGGTTTCAAAGTGTTTTTCTGATAATTTTCTTTTGCAGTTTTCGTCAGCTTCAAGATTTCTTTTTTAGCTTACTTAGCATTTAAAATGATAGTTTTAGCATTATGTCTCAAGGTTACATGAAAGTGGAATATGTGTGTGCACATTACCATTTTTTATTGACATAAATAGGTTTTTATGTTAAGATTTATAATCGGGAAATCTTGTGCTTATGAGAATTTCTCGTTCTTTACAAGAAAATAAGTTCAATTATCGACCAATTCTTTGGCTATTTTTATCAACTCTAACTTTAAGAAAAAGGAGACACGGTCATGAACAAAAAAGTTGCTTTAATCCAGCCTCAGATTAATATAGGCAAGTCTCTCGGAATCGCAAAAGCCCCGGAATCAATTATGGCACTTGCGGGTCAACTGGAAAAACTCGGCTACCAAGTGCGCATGTTTCATGCGTCAGCAAGTCCGGAACTCATGGAAAGTCTTGAGAAGTTTTCACCGGACTACGTCGGTATTTCTACGATGACCCCAAACTACCCGGAAGGAAGGAAAATTGCGGAAACGCTCAAGAAGTACAACCCTGAACTGCCGATTATCTTGGGTGGCTGGCATGCGTCTGGATGTGTTCAAGCTCATTTACTCGGGCAAGAAAGTGAAAGCCTCGCTGAACTTCTTAACAAAAAATCGCCGTTTGATTTCGTAATAGCCGGCGAAGGAGAAAAGGCGTTGCCAGAACTTCTCTGTCATCTGGAGTATGATGTGCCGGTCGAAGCAAAAAACGGCGTTAGCTTTTTCCGAAGAGGAAAAATGCATGTCAGCCCGCTAGCAGAGAGAATTCAACACCTCGTCGACATAGCTACGCCGTCCTGGAAAGGTTTGAATGTCGATGATTATCGCGACAAACGAAGCAATGAGCTTGATTTGAGTGTGCACTTTAACCGTGCATGTCGCTTCAAGTGCAGTTTCTGCGCCACTGCGGTAGTTTATGGCCAAGGAGTAAAAACTACGCCGGCTCTTCAAGCCGTGGCGTATATTCGCTTTTTGGTTGAAACATTTCATCCTCAAGTGATCACCTTCACGGATGAAGACTTTTTCGCCAATCAAAGGTGGGTAAATGAAATTGTTGATCACCTGGAGCAGGCGCACCTACATGAAAAGTATGGGGTGGTATTCGATACTTTTGCCAGCATCAACGACCTTCATTATCTGCGGAGAACAGGCCGGGGTGACCTCCTTGACCACATGAAGGAGGTCGGCTTCAGATCATTCACGATCGGAATCGAATCGTTCAATCCCGCCATTCTGCTCAAGTTCAATAAGGAGCAGATGATAATACCTACAATGGGCGATGAAACCAGAAGGCTCTATCCGAAATCAGATCTTGATGAAAAGAAGAGTGCTCTTCTCAGAACTCATCTACTTCGGGCTCAGCAGGCGATAGAGTTCGCCCAAGAACACGACATTATGGTGGTGGGTGACTACATTCTTGGGAATCTTGGTGAAACTGAAGCCGAGGTGCGTGAAGGCTTTGAACTCTTCAAAAACATTAAAGGGTTGCTTACTGCCTACATACCGGTTTTTACACCTTTCCCTGGCACAGCAATTTGGGCGGAGGCATATGATTCCGGCCTACTAGCAAGAACTGCTAAAGGCGGAATCGATTGGGAGCAGTTCAACGCCAGTGCTGGAGCGCTTAACCTTGGCTACGACATTGAAACACTCCGCAATCAGCTGGAGCTTGAGTTCTATACCTCTAGTCGATACACGGAAGACATGCTCAATGCAATTGAGAACAACCCTGACGCCAAAAAGCTCTTCATTGGGCGCTTTAACTATTTGGACAGGGTGTTTCCCAAAGATGAACGCATTCAAAGACAACTTGCTCTTCTAGATTGCTAGGAGGCATACAAATTAATACATGGGGGTTTGCATTTATGCAGACCCTCTCTTTTTTTCTAAAATTGGTTAGAAGATTTAATCAAATATGTTCCCACTTCGTCAAATAACGTCCATAAAAAATAAGACCGTCGATTTTGGTGGTCTTTGATTTTAAGTGGCTTATTTTAATTAAATACCTGATGGTCGAATAATATTTTTATACTGATGGCGAGCAGGATGATGCCTCCGAGTAGTTCCGCTTTATTTTTTATTAAAAATTTTAAGCTTTTGCCTAGGATGTATGCAAGAAAGGATAGGCAAAATGTTACAACGCCTATATAAATGGCCGAAGATACTATGGGCACATCTAAAAAGGCGTAGCTTAAACCAACACCCAGAGCATCAATGCTAGTTGCTAATGCCAGCATGAATAATGCGGCATGAGCAAGGATAAAATTTTTAGGTTCTTCCTTTTCTTCCAATGATTCGATGATCATTTTACCACCGATTATGACTAGGAGGGCAAAAGCGATCCAGTGGTCGAAACTGCTGATCAGATTTTTAAAGTAGATACCGCCAAACCAGCCAGCTAGAGGCATAAAGAATTGAAAAAGACCGAAATATAAAGCAATCATTAAGGCATTCTTTTTGGTGTTTTTAAATGCACTAGCGCCTAAACCTAGAGAAACGGTCAGTGCATCTGCCACTAGGGCGACTGCGACTAAGGATGTATTTAATATTTGCATATATTAATTATATCATTTTTTCTAATTTCTTACCTTTCTTTATTAACCAAAAATTAATCCGTTTAATCTTTAATTGTAGTTATTAAGATTTAATTTTAAAAATATGATGGGATATTACAATGATTTTATGGGTGGCTTCGGTTGGGTAGGGCTAATCTCGATGATTCTTTTCTGGACGCTAATAATTTGGGCAATCGTTGCCCTTATTCGATCAGTCAGCGGCAAAGAGACGCATTACGAAAATAACGAACACGAAGCTCTAAGAATAATAAAAGAAAGATACGCACGAGGAGAAATCAACAAGAAGGAATTTGATGAGAAGAAAAGAGATTTGCTGAAATAAGGTGAAGTGAGGCTTTCCCTTGACATAATGAGGTAAAATCCTTATTATTTTATTTATTGTTTTGCTTAATTACAATTCATTGATCATTCAAGTCAAGGAGGTTGTCGTGGAATTAAGGTTTCTGTTTGTTGTTTATCCTGTGAGCCACAAGCCAGGGGAAGATCTCAACCCAGATGATTTTCAGCAGATTGATCGGGTTTGCAGATTGGTCAACGATGAGTTGGCTGAAGATGGGATTGAAACTGATCCCTTGATCTTTTCTGCGCCAGGAAATTGCTCTTCAGCAACAGCTGGGAGGATGGCAGCCAATCTCGGCATCTGTTATGAAGTAGATGAAAGGTTGTCCCCCAAGGATACGC
>Ga0209319_1001039_pt1 | contig 25969 bp, 20 predicted proteins | sample RifGroE2_FD_184000 | JGI IMG/M metagenome (GOLD analysis project Ga0209319, IMG submission 184000) | Groundwater microbial communities from Rifle, Colorado - Groundwater E2 (SPAdes) (version 2) | ecosystem: Environmental > Aquatic > Deep subsurface > Groundwater | place: Rifle, Colorado, United...
TAAAAAATCCGCTACATCAACAACATGTGGCTCCTTTGCTACATTTTCTATTATAGTTTCGCCTTGTGCTAGAACTGCTGCAAGCATAGTATTTATAGTAGCTCCTACACTAACTACATCAAGATATATTTTTGTACCAACCAGCTTCTTTGCCTCCACTTTTATTAAACCATGTTCTATTTTCACAGCTGCCCCTAGCATCTCAAACGCTTTTATATGTTGGTCTATCGGTCTACTGCCTAGATTACATCCACCTGGTAATGGAAGTTCCACTTTCCTATACCTCCCAAGTAAAGCTCCTATAAAATAGTATGATGCCCTCATCTTGCTGACTTCATCAAACTCAAATTTGTACTCATTTATTTTTGTATCCGATACACTCAAAATATCCCCAACAAATTCACATTTTGCTCCTATCTTTTTAAGTATATCCACAAGCAATCTTGTATCACTTATATGTGGCAGATTTCTTACTACTGTTTCCTTACTTGCAAGAAGTACTGCTGGTATTATTGCCACAGCTGCATTCTTAGCACCATTTACTTTTATTTCACCTTTAAGTTTTTTTCCACCCTTTACAACTAGTTTTTCCATCTCCTCAATCCTTTCTATAATGTTATCATTCAAATTCCCCCAACATCTTTACCTCTACTTTTAGCTGTACTCCATATAAATTATATACCTCATCTTGTATATATTTTATAAGTTCGATTACATTCTTTGCAGTTGCGTCTCCTGTGTTTACTATAAAATTTGCATGTTTTTCTGATATTTGTGCTCCACCTATAGTATATCCTTTGAGTCCTGCATCCTCTATCATTTTTCCAGGATAATGCCCTTCTGGTCTTTTAAATACACTTCCTGCATTAGGTAGGTCAAGTGGTTGCCCATTTTGTCTATGCAAACGTAATCTTTCTCGTATATTCTTTATTTCCTCTTTTTCTCCTTTTGTAAGCTTTATTTTTACTGATAGCACTACATAGTTTGCATCCTGTATTGCACTATATCTATAATCAAATCTCATTTCGTCATTATATATAACCTTAACTTCATTATTCTGGTCTAATGCTTCTACTTCCGTCACTATTTGTTTCATTTCGCCACCATATGCTCCTGCATTCATATACACTGCGCCACCTACAGTTCCAGGTATACCGCATGCAAACTCCATTCCGGAAAGTGAATTTATATATGCTTTATATGAAACATTTATAAGCCCTGCACCTGCCTCTGCATATATTTCATCATCATTTACCTCTATTTTCGATATATTATCTTCTATATTTATTATCACACCACGAAATCCATCATCTGATACAAGTAGGTTGCTCCCTCTACCTAAGATAAAGTATTCTGCTCTATTTTCTCTACACACTTTAATGCAATAAATAAGTTCTTCTTTATTTTGTGGTATCACAAAAATATCAGCATTCCCACCTATCTTATATGTAGTATGATTTGCCATACTTTCACCTTTCAATATATATTTTTCGTCTATTCTACATTTTAAATGCTCAACAATTTTTTCTATATTCATATTCTTTTTCCTTTCAATAATTTAATTAGTAATCATTATTATACATATATATTTTATATTATGCTAAATATGTATAAATACAACCTTACGAATTTATTCTTTCTCACCTTTTTCACCCTTTTGCCTTATTATAAAATGTACTGGTGTACCGTCAAAACCAAATGCTTCTCTAACTTTGTTTTCAATGTATCTAACATAAGAAAAGTGCACTAGTTCTTTATTGTTTACAAATAAAATAAACGTAGGTGGCTTTATAGTTGCTTGTGTGGCATAGTAAATTTTCATTCGTTTGCCTTTGTCAGTTGGTGGCTCATTCATCGCAACAGCTTCAACTATAACTTCATTTAGCATACCTGTAGTTATTCTCTTGATTTGATTTGCGTGAATTTCTTTTATTGTCTCAAAAAGTTTATTTACCCTTTGCCCTGTAAGTGCAGAAATAAAAATCTTTTTCGAGTATGGCATAAAACCAAATTCCCTATCAATCTCTTTTAAAAACTTATTCATAGTCTTATCATTTTTTTCTACTGCATCCCACTTGTTAACCGCAATAATAATTCCCTTTCCTCTATCATGTGCCATACCTATAATCTTAGTATCCTGTTCACTTACACCTTCGGTTGCATCTATGATAAGAACCACTATATCAGCTCTTTCTATAGCCGATATAGCCCGTACTACGCTATATCTTTCTATAGCTTCTGTAACCTTACTTTTTCTCCTTATCCCTGCTGTATCAATAAACAAAAACTTATCTTCCCCTATTTTTGCATAAGTATCTATAGCATCTCGTGTTGTCCCAGCTATATCGCTTACTATAAGCCTATCTTCTTTTAGTATTTTATTTATAAGTGATGACTTTCCGACATTTGGTTTGCCCACTATTGCTACTTTCATCACTTCTTCATCAAAATCATCTTCTGTTTCTTTTGGAAAATGTTCTGCTACCTTTTCTAACATATCTCCAAGTCCCAGTTTTTGTCCAGCCGATATAGGCACTGGTTCTCCTAAGCCCATGTTAAAAAATTCATATAAAGACGCCCTATCAGACATATCATCCATCTTATTTACTACCAAAATAATCGGCTTTCTTGATTTTCTAAGTATTTTAGCCACCTCATAGTCAGAATCTACAATTCCCTGCTTAACGTCAACTACGAACATTATAACATCTGCGGTATCTATAGCTATCTCTGCTTGACGTCTCATCTGCTTTAAAATAATATCATCCGATTTAGGTTCTATTCCGCCTGTATCAATTATCATAAAGTTTCTTCCCAACCACTCAGACTCTGCATATATTCTATCTCTTGTAACTCCCGGAGTATCATCTACTATAGAAATTCTATCTCCTGCAAGCCTATTAAACAATGTTGATTTACCTACATTAGGTCGTCCAACTATCGCAACTATCGGTTTCATTGTAATTCACTCCTCTTTATCTCTATCACTTCTATCATCTCAACTGCTTCCTGTATCATTTCCTCTAGCTTGTCCATCTTCACCTCTTCTATTATTATTCTATCTAATCTTGGCTTTGTGTATGGGTGCTTTGCTACAAAGATTGTGCAGCAGTCTTCATATGGTAAGATAGAAGTATCATATGTATCTATCTTTTTAGCTAATCTTACTATCTCATCTTTGTCAAATCCTATTAGTGGTCTAAATACAGGCATGTCTAGTGCTGCATCTGTTGCATATATACTTTTCATAGTTTGGCTTGCTACTTGTCCAACACTTTCACCTGTAATTATAGCATATGCCCCCTCTCTTTTTGCTACTGCCTCTGATATTTTAAACATAATCCTTCTCATTATTATAGTGAGTGCCTCTTGCTTACATTTTTCTCTCATATGGAGCTGCAAATCTGTAAAGGGAACAACGTAAAGTTTCATATTTCCTATGTATTTAGATATTCTTTTAGATAAATCTATCACCTTTTGTTTTGCACGTTCACTTGTATATGGTGAGCTATGGAAGTATATAGCATCTACCTCCACTCCTCTTTTGGCTATCATCCATGCAGCTACTGGACTATCTATCCCACCTGATAGCATAGCAAGTGCACGACCATTTGTACCTACTGGCATACCACCTACTCCTGCTACTAAATTAGAATATATATATACTTCGTCCCTAACCTCAATCCTTAATACAAACTCAGGCGAATGTACATCTACTGATAGATTATCCATATTGTCATATATATATCCTCCTACTTCTCTTGCTATTTCTGGTGACGTAAGACTATAGCTCTTATCTGCTCTTTTTGCCTCTACTTTAAAACTCAACTTTTTATCTTTAGTCTTTTCTTTAGTATGCATTAATGCTATATTTTTGATATTTTCAATATTTTTATCTTTTGTCCTATATACTTTTGCAACTCCTATTATACCAAAAGTATTTTTTACTCTTTCTATCAATATTTTTTCATAATTTTCATCTAAACTTAGAGGCTCAATTATTATTTGACCCAAATTTTTTCTAATTTTGAATTCACCAAGTCCCTTTATATTTTCCCTCAAATTATCAATTAATTTGTTTTCAAAAATATATTTATTCCTACCTTTTACCCATATCTCCCCGTATTTTGCTAAATAAATGCTGTCCATTTTCTTCATCCTTTCAAATTTGTGTTTACCACCTGTTTTTTATTCCCCTCGTACAACCTTTCGTATTTTCTCTACCAAATTAGCTATGTTGTCTACAATATACGATATGTCATCTTCATAATTATCTGGTCCAAAGCTTAATCTTATAGTACCATATATTTCATCTGGCGAGAGCCCTATTGCAATCAATGTTTTGCTCAAATCTGTCTTTTTAGTCGAACATGCTGAGCCTGTTGATATATATATGCCTATATCAGATAGTGCATGTAGTAATGCCTGACCTTTTATATCCTTAAATCTTAAACTTAAGATATGTGGGACACTTTTATTAAATTCGGCCCCATTAACTACCACATCATCTATTTTATTAAATATCTCTTCTACTAACTTTGTTTTAAATTCCATCATATTTTCCATATTACTTTTTAGATTTTTATACGCTTCTTTTGTAGCCTCTCCTAATGCAACTATCCCCATAGCGTTTTCTGTTCCTGAACGTAGTCCTTTTTGCTGCCCACCTCCATGAATAATAGGAATTATTTTAACTCCTTTTCGCACATACAGTGCGCCTATTCCCTTAGGTGCATGTATCTTATGCCCACTTATAGATAATAAATCAATATGCTCTTTATCGACATTTATAACAAATTTTCCAAATGCTTGTATAGCATCAACGTGAAAATAAATTTTTGTATTTTTATTTTTTATTATATTGCCTAGTTTCTCTATATTTTGTTTTGTACCTATCTCATTATTTACATACATTATACTTACAAGCGTAGTATCTTCTCTTATTGCGTCTTCTAATTGTTTTTCATCTACATATCCCTTTTTATCCACATCTAAATATGTGACATCAAACCCTTCTGCCTCAAGTGCTTTAAATGTTTTTTGAACAGATGAATGCTCTATCTTTGTAGTTATTATGTGCCTCCCTACATTCTTATTTGCTTCACTTACACCCATTATGGCCAAATTATTAGCTTCTGTTCCACCTGATGTGAAATAAATCTCTTCTTCTGAACATAAAAGTACATTAGTTATTATATTTGCAGCGTTCCTTATTTGATTTTCAGCTTCAAGTCCTTTATTGTGCATTGATGAGGGATTTCCATAATTTACAGTACACATGTCTATTATCCGTTCCATCACTCTATCAGATACTTTTGTTGTAGCAGCATTGTCTAAATAAATCTCTTTTTTTCTGTCCATATTTTAATCTCCCTTTCATACTAAATGTTTGTGTAAATATTCATTAATTCTAGCTTCTTCCCTGCTAGATAAATGCAAATATTTACATTTATATAAATAATCATCTTTTTCTTCGATAACTTCTGATATTTCTGCAACTAGAACCAACTTATTGTCCTCACTTAATGGCAATTCAAAACAAAAAGACATCCTTTTCTGAAGACTAAAGAAGGTTCTAAATTCTATTCCGCTAATAGTCACTCTCGTAATATCTATTTCCAATTTATCAGCTAAATTCAATTCTTCACCTGTTGGTTTAAATATATGCAGAATCATAGTATTTATGTTACTATCAAGCAAATGTTCACTTTTCTTTTCTTCCATCATTTTTTCCTCCTTGTAATCAAAATACAAATTTCTGTTCCCATCACTTATCTACTAGTATATTCTCTGTAAATTTTTTATTATATTTTCTTTGTATATACTTGTCAATCATTATTTTTAAAACTGCAAATGTAGGAACTCCTAGAAACATACCTATAATTCCAAACAAGGCACCTCCTATCGTTGTTGCTAATATTACATTTATAGGTTTAAGACCCAATGTATCCCCTAAAACCATTGGTTCAAATATATTACCATCTAATTGCTGAAGTAGTAAAATAAATACTGCTACCCATATAGCTTTTACAACTCCATCTTGAAGTAAACATAAGATTATAACCGGCACCGAGCCTATTATAGGTCCAAAGAACGGTATCATATTAGAAACTCCTACTACAAATCCCCCAAGCAAAGCATATTCTAAATCAAATGCAAGAAATCCTAAAAATGATAATGTTCCTACTATTGTAGAATCTATAGATTTCCCCATTATAAATTTTCCAAATATATGATCAAAAAGCTTTATAAAATTTATAACTTTATACGCTCTTCTTCTATTTATAAAGGTTATACTCATCTTTTTAAAATTCCTATAAATCTCTTCTTTATCAATCAATATATATATTGATAGTATTATACCAATAAATATTGTAAGTATACCCTTTACACTTTCTAGTATATTTAGCGATATTTCCATCATTTCAGTATAACTACCAGTTATTTCATGTAATTTATTTTCCCAAAGATTAACCATATCAGCATAATTTATATTCAAATCAATATTATAATCCCTTAGAATATTATATCTAAGCTTATCAATTTTATCTGGCATATTATCAATAAATTCTTTACCATTTACAACAATTTGCGGAAGTATATAATTAAGTACTATAGTTAAAAATATTACTATAATAGAAATAACTGTAAAGACAGACGTAACTCTTATAAATTTAACATTTTGCTCCTCCCCATCTATTTTTCTACTAAAAGCTTTAGAATAAATTTTTTTCTCAAACCAGTTAACAGAAGGCTTTAGTACAAAAGCTATAGCTAAGGCATATATGAGAGGAGTCAGAATATCAGTTACAAAAATGAAAGTAGATATAAAAAAATTATATACAATATCTATATGCCCTATAACTTTTTCAAATAATATCCCAGCACAAACAATAAAGAAAGTATATACAGCAAACATACCATATTGAGTACTTAAAAACCTCTTCATAAAACTACCCCCAAGTGTTTATTTTAAATTGCTATTATATATTGTATAGGATTTTTCAAAAAATTGCAATAATTATTTGACAAAATTAAAAAAATAATTTATAATGTAGTATATAAGTAATTATTAAAACCTATTTTTACGCACCATTAGCTCAGCTGGTAGAGCAGCGGACTCTTAATCCGGAGGTCCAGGGTTCGAACCCCTGATGGTGCATTTTGCTCTTTCATGCGACTTTGGCGGAACTGGCAGACGCGCAGGACTAAGGATCCTGTGGGAGCAATCCCGTGAGAGTTCGAGTCTCTTGAGTCGCAGAATAATAAAAGTCAGTACACTATATAGTGTACAGGACTTTTAAGTTATTTTATTTCATATGAATCATCTTCTACTTGATTTCCTATCTCTTGTTCATTAGTTTTAATTCCAAGACCTAAATCAATATCATTAGGATTTCAATTATATTTATCAAGACATGTTTTTTACTCTATAATATTTTTGTTTACTACTATTGGGTTTGTCAGGTATAGTCATTTTTACTAGTCCTAGACGGGTTGCAGGTATCAAATAATTTTGTCTAAAAGTAGGTCTATGCTTTATACCTATTTTATCCATAATCTCTTTTGCCGAGAGTTTTTCATCACTCATAGCTTCAAGAATTTTTAACACTTGTTCGGTTACTTGTTCGGTGTCGTTATCGTTTTTTGCAATTTCAATAAAAGTATCATATATAGCTTTCGCTAAAAACTCAACAAATTTTCCTGAATCAGCGTCTTTATCACACTCACCTAAGACCCTGTAATATTCATCTTGCCTTTCTTTTATTAATGTTTCTATGGGGAGCCAAGCAAATATAGGCTTCCACTCGTGAAGTATTAAGGTTTGCCACATTCGTCCCATTCTACCGTTCCCATCTTCAAATGGGTGAATAAATTCAAATTCATAGTGAAACACACTGCTTTTTACTATTGGATGTACATCCTCTGCATTTTTTAACCATGTTACTAGATTATCTATAAATTCTGGCACTCTATTTGCTGGTGGAGCCATATGGACCAAGTCTTTACCTGCAAATATCCCTACTCCCTTACTTCTAAACACTCCCGCTTCTTTTGTTAAGTCTTTCATTAGAATTTTATGCGCTGCAAGCATATTCTATATATTGTATGGGACAAATGATAACAACCTTTCATATGCAAGAAATGCATTCTTAACTTCACATATCTCGGCTGGAGCTCCTAAGACTCTCTTGCCATTTATTATATCTGTTACTTGCTCCAAAGATAGGGTATTGTTCTCTATAGCAAGTGATGCATGTATAGTTTTTACTCTGTTATTTCGTCGTAGTTTTGGATTAGAGCTCAACTTTTTACTTATTGTAATTTCAGTTAATATTTCAGTTATATCAGAAATAAGACTTATAGTTTTATCGGTTATACTATAAGGTGGCTTATAATCACTATCTGCCATAAATCTCCCCCCTCTCAATTAACTTCTCATACTATATTATACCATTCATATTTGTTTTTCTCAATACGTTTTCCAAATTTTTTCCCACACAAACCAATGTAGTGAATTATAAAAGTAAGTGCAACCTTTGTAATTCACCTTTTCATATTTTAAACAATAAAAAATAGCCATCTTGGCTATTTTCCACATCCTACCTCATCTACACAAATGCAGCCTCAGTTGCAACCACTTTGGATAGCCTATCATTGGCTACCTTCCAGTCGACATTCATCATAACTTTATTTATATATGTTGTTGTATCTTGACCATAATCCATAAAGTAAGCATGCTCGTACACATCAACAACCATCAAAGGTGTCGAGTCAACAATAACTCCTTTATCATGTGCATCTAAGCCACATATATGAAGATTTTTTAGCGTTTTATCATATGATAGCACTGCCCATCCTCTAACACTGTGAGCTACATCTTTAAATTTTTTTTCAAAATTAGCATAGCTGCCAAATTGACTGTTTATCATATCTAAAACCTTTCCTTCACATTTGCTATTTTGTTTATTTAAATTTCCAAAGTAATATTCATGTAGTTTTACAGCATCAAAGGCATACGCCTCACCAACTTTTAATCCCCTTACTGTACTATATGTGTTATCTGGTTGTCCAAAATCCGATTGACCCGAAAGTGCGTTCATCGTCTCATTTGTCTTATTTACATATTTGGTATATATTTTATAATGCTCTGCTAGTTGTTTTTCAGTCAAAGCATCTACACCATTAAAACTAAATTGTTTAGCTTGAATATTCATAAAAATCCCCCTTTTATAAGTTTCGTGCCTTTCTAGCACTCTCACATCTTATATCTAAAATTTGTTTTACTCCGTAGGTATAATTAGTTCTTGTCCAACATATATTTTATCAGGACTAGAAAGATTATTTGCATTCATAATCTTTTTAGCATTATCTATAGTATTATAATGCAAAAAACTTATTTTATTCAAATTATCCCCTTGTTTTACAATATATTTTGTATATTTATCTTTATTATCTTGGGTACCTAAATTACTCTGCTCCTCTCCAATTGCAATTTGCTTTGGTTCTGAGAATTGTTAGAAGTAGTACTAATTTGAGCACTTTCTTGTTCATTTGCAATCTGCTTTTCTTCATCAGCTGGATTAGCAACTACCTGAGTGCCTTCTTGATTATTCACCTTTTCTTGTAACATCACATAGCCCTCATTTAAAAATGTTACCTTTGACTCGACATCATTTATTTTTTCTAAACTCTTGATCATGCCAAATCCCATGATAACACACATTATTAGCATTGCAAAACCAAGGTTTGATACCATTTTAGAGGCAATTTGACTTTTGTCATTTTTTATTAGATTAGGCTTCGTAGTAATAATGGTTCTACTCTTATAATCAGACACCTTTTTAGTTTGAAAATCTGATTCTATTTTGTTATCTTGCATATAATTTTGCATTTGTTTATTCTTTTCATAGTATATATAAAACCCTTGTACCTTTACCAACGTGTTATCTCTAAAACAATATAGTTCCTCACTATCTTCTTCATAGTTAATCAAAAATAAGATCTTGTTGCTACCACTAAAGTTTATCCTGTGAAATAGCTTGTCATGTTCAAATACTCTCTTTAAATCTTCATCTGTGGCATGCATCCATCCTACCATTTCAAGTTCCGGATAGTAAATTTTCCTTTCTTCCTCAATAAACAATTTTATTCGTTCTTGTATAATACTAGTATCATCCGATGAAGCTTTGATATTGCATCTTATAACCCCCTTTATCACAATTATTTTTTCTATTTGGTTTTTATGTATCTTGCCTACCAATATACAATATTTGTTTTTAGATTCATTACTTATTGCGTATTGTTTTAAGTAAGTATATACATAATCTTCAATATACACTTTTAAAAAGTTATCAACACCTCCTATTTGTTTAACATTTTTAGGAATTTCAAATTTCTCACCAAACTCCAACAATTAAAACACCTCCTATTTAGTTACTTATTAATTTTACTTGTACATACTATACATATAACATATAATATTTACATTTTTTGCCAAAACAAGTCGAGGGTAAAAAATTTTTTAATAAATTTATATTTTTTTATACAACAAAAAGACCTACATTGAGTAGATCTTTTTGTTGTGTTTATCCAACTATATTTTTTTCAAACATCAAAATCACTGTATTATATCCGTGTATTGCTTGGATATATTTTATTTGTGCTGACTCTACATCTAGTTCTGCTGAGATTACATCTAGTTCAGTTGCCATTCCTAAAGAATTCTTTACTTTCGTAATATCTAGTATTATATTTGAAAGCACAATAGATGCTTGCGATGCTTTTATGCTTTTTTGTAAGACATCTATATTCTTTATATCTGCTTTCAAGCTATATTCTATTTCAGCTTTTTGCTTTTCTATACTTATATCATTCTTCTTAGCCTTATTTACAACTTGTTTATATTCTGGCGCGCGTGCACCATAATACGTTTGTGCCATTCTTTGTTCTTTCTCTACTAGTTCCTTATCACTTAATAACTGTGCATATGTTAGATCCTCTAACTTTCTCTCCTCAAGCTTTTTATCGTAATCCGGAAGTGTATATTGTTCATAACTAGTCTTTGAAGTAAGCGTTACTTTCCCGTCTAGCGGTAATGCCAAAATTTTATTAAAGCTCATTAATGCTTTATCATAATCAGCCTGAGCACTAGTTACTGCCATCTCTGCTCCTATTTTTTCAAGTGATGCGGTTTTATATACTAGTTCTGATACATTCCCCAAAGCTAGTTTATCTTCACATACTTTTACTTGATCACTTATTAATTTTAAAGTATCTTTTTTTTGCTCTAGCAACATTGTAGCCTCTGATAACGCATAATATGCTGATAATACTGCCATTTCTGTTGTTTTTTGTTTAAATGTGTTCGCAGCATCTAACATTTTTTCAGCACTTTTTGTTGCCATAACTGCATATCCATTTCTGACTTTGTATGTATCAAAATTATCCCCTGCTCCTTTAGTTAAAGAATAGGTATCTTTCAACGTGTCTTGTAAATCCTCTGTAATTTTTTTAGATAACTCTATATTATCTTTATCTAATTGAGAACTAAGTAAATCATAGTTATGTTCCTTAGCATATGCCATTGCCTCCTCTATAGAGAAACTCATCATTTCATTTTTTTCACTCACAAATGTTTCACCTGCTGCAAATACGCTAGTTGCCATTACAAGAACACTAAGAATCATAGCTATTACAAGTATCCACGCAATCATTTTTTTAACTTTCCCATTCATCCACATAATCATTTTCCTCCTCTGATAAATTCAAAATGTACAACTGTTTTTGTTGTCCCTCAGATAGTATTATAACATATTTATTTAATTTTTCAAACTTTTATTTTGAAAAATTTAAAAATATTATTTATTTTTTCCTCTTCTTATGCTCTAAAATAACCTCATCACCCTTCAGTTGTAAAGGCATCGTGGCTACTACCAAGTGTTTTTGTTTTAGTAACTCTCTCTCTATAAACAATCTCGTTTGGTTATGCAATAACCATTGCCACCAAGAATTAACTACAAATTGAGGTAATATAACCGTTATAGTCTCACCCTTTGAATAATCACAATCTTGTGCCCTAACAAACTTAAGCAATGGTTCTACGATTTTTCTGTATGGTGAATATTTTATTTCTAATTTTACGTTTATATCAGTCTCTGCCCACATTTTTTCCATCTTAGCTTTACCTTCTTCGTCCGTAGCCACATGAAATGCTATAACATTTCTAGATATTGTTTTTGCGTATCTTAATGCTTGAATGCTTGCTTTGTTTATACTTTGTACGGGTACTATAACTATATTATCATAATTTTCATGTACTTTATTTACTTTATTTAACACTCTATGAGAACATTTTAATTGCAAATTTATAGCTGTATAATGATTTTTTATTCTTACCATAATAGCAACAAATATCGGTATCAAAAACACTACAAGCCATGCACCTTCACCAAATTTTGAAATAGCTATAACTATAACAGCAACCCCTGTTGTAATAGCTCCTAAGCCATTTATCCACGCTTTATTCACCCATCCACTTTGTTTACTTCTTATCCATTTTAAAAACATACCTGTTTGTGAAAGTGTAAATGATATAAAAACTCCAATAGCATAAAGCCCTATAAGAGAAGTAACCTTTGCATTAAACCCGATTATAAGTAAAGAAGATATAAGTGTCAATATTATTATTCCATTCGAGTAATTTAATCTATCTCCTCTCATATCAAACTGCCTTGGTAAATACCCTTCTCTTGCCATAATAGATACAAGAAGTGGAAAACCTGAATATGCTGTATTTGCTGCTAATACAAGTATAGTAAATATAGTAGCTGTTACATAGTAAAACATAAAATCTCTACCAAAAATCTGCTCAGCTAGATTTATTATGACTGCCTTTTCTCCAGGAACTATATGATATAAATTTGCAAGTATTGATGTGCCACCAAAAAGAACAACTATTATGATCGCTAAGAATAACATTACTTTTTTTGCATTTTTTCTAGCTGGTTCCTTAAAGTTTGGTACAGCATTACTCACAGCCTCTATACCAGTAACTGCTGCACAACCATTTGAGAACGCTCTGAGTATAAGTATAATAGTTATCGGCTCAACTATAGCTTTTGGAGATACTTCTATCGGCACATAGCCATTTACATACCTAATAAAACCAGCTATAATAAGCCATACCATACCAATTATAAATGCATACGCAGGTATACCAAACAATCTTGCCGATTCTCTAAGCCCCCTAAGATTACCTATTGCAAGTAAAAGTACTAATAAAATACACAGCAAAATAGTGATACTTTTCATCTGTGGAAAGGCAGATACAATCTGCTCAACTCCTGATGAAATACTAACTGCCACTGTAAGTACATAATCTATAGCAAGTGCCGCCCCTGCTATTATCCCTGCAAACGTACCTATATTTTCCTTTGCAACTATATATGCTCCCCCGCCATTTGGATATTCTTCTATAGTTTGCCTATATGATAGTGTAAGTATTACTAGAAGTCCAATAATAGCAGCTGATATATATGTCATTTGAGTAAAAGCCAAGTATCCTATTGCTGGATAAAGTACTAATAATATTTCTTGACTAGCATATGCAACAGATGATATAGCATCACTAGCAAGTATAGGTAACCCCCAGAACACACTATACTTTTCATTTTTTATAACCTCATTTTTTAGCGGTTTCCCTATCAAAATTCTCTTAAGTTTATTAATCATTTTTCCGCTCATCCCTTTCTTAGTAGATAATAGGCTATTCTTTTATTCATAACTTTACCATATTAACATTTCACTTTTAATGCTAATTTATTCACTATAATGAGAGATTGCTTCGTCCCTCGCAATGACACATCTGAAAAAATTTATATAAATTTAGTTACATTTTTTTGATTCCTCTTAATATACTATATTATGCAAAAATTAATTGATATGAATGTGATCTTATGGCATTCTCAGCAAGAGAATTATTTGCAAGATTAATTAAATGTGAAGCCGGTGGAGAAGGCGATAATGGAATGAAAGCTGTTGCAACTTCTGTAATGAACAGAGTTCACGTATCCGAATCATTACCTACGCAAGAACAAAAATTACCTATAGCATCTCCTATACCTAGAGAGCAAACACCTCAGATACTTAAAGGTATTTACTATATACCAGGATTTTTGAAGACGCAAATAGGTAAAATGCTAAGAGTAGAATTTCTTGTTGGCTCCACTGGACCACTTGTTGATAGAATCGGAACATTGTTAAGTGTAGGTGCAAGTTATATATTATTAAGACCAATAGGCACTGATGACACTTTATTATGCGATATTTACTCAATCAAATTTGTTACAGTCTACAGCACCCCTTTTAGCTTAGAACAGACGACTTAATACTAAAAAGAGAGATTGCTTCGTCGAAAATACCTTCTCGCAATGACATACATTAACTTTTATACCAAAACTTAGATTTCATGCATTTACCATATATATTAAGCTTCACTGTTTGCAACTACTACCTTATTTCTTCCGCTTTCTTTTGCTACATATACCGCATTATCTGCTGATCTTATCACTCGATCTTTATCTGTTACTAGCTCTGGGTATGTAGTTACACCGAAGCTTACAGTTATATGAGTCTTTACTACCCCTTCTGCAACTTCTGTACTTTCTATTTCTTTTCTTAGTGATTCCAGTATTGCATATACTTGCTCAGAATTTTTATTTGGCATCAGTACCAAGAATTCTTCCCCGCCATATCTTATAACTACTCCATTATATTTTGTCACATGTGCCTGTGCCATTTTGGCTACCATTTTGAGTACTTTATCACCAAATAAGTGTCCATATGTGTCATTTACATGTTTAAAATGATCTATATCAAACATTGATACAGACATGGGCTTATTTGTTTTATCCGCATCCTCTATCATTTGAAAAAACACCTTCTGCATATACACTCGGTTAAATACTTTAGTTAGTGGATCTTTTATCGCTAACTCTTCTACTGATTCATATAGCCTTGCATTCTCTATTGCTAATACTATTTGAGTCGCAACTGACTTTAACAACTCTACTATACTTTTATGAAAGTAATTTTTATATCTCTGCTCTAATATAACAAGTCCATAAATTATATCTCCCTTATAAAGCGGTACTGCTGCAAAAGAACCTACCTCACGATTTTCAAAAAACAGATTTTTATTTTGTGTAACCTCATTGTCTAAATATATATCTCTATTATTCATCAAAAACCCTAAAACCCCTGATTCTATTTTTTGCCTAATCTGATTTGTTGTCTTTTTATCATAAACAGTCTTAATGTGAAACGAAATATCTTTTTTATCTTCCTCACCTTGAGGGTATAAAACTGTACAGCACATATCCACTCCCATTACCCCACTTAATACATCAATAACAAGTTCAAGCAGATTTTCTATTTCTAACGAAGATTCTAAGAAAGCCCCTATTTCCTTTAGTACATAAAATTCTGCTGCTTTACTCCTAAACCTTTCTGTTGCTTTCTCTAATTCCAATTTTTGCTCTTTAAGTTTCTCATTAAGCTCTTGTAATGATTCTTGCGTTTTCATAAGTTCAACATTCTTATCATTTTTTTCTTTTATAAGCAATTTATTTTCATAGAACTTTTGCTTTATTTCCTTTATATTTAATTCTAAAATTTTTTGAACTGCTAGAAATAACATTATATAAAAAACAAAATATAACATTTTACCTGTTTCCAAAAGATTGTTCCCTTCATATATTATATTTATAACTATAAAAGGTAATATATAGAACAATTTATAAATCGACTCTTCTAGCTCCTCATTAGCTATATAAGCTTCAATTATTATAACTAAATAAATAATACTTAACTCAAAATCAAACTGTCTAGCACCAACAATAAGTAGTGCTACCATCACCAACTCTATTAACTTTAGTAGGTTATATAGCTTTTTTTCTATTATTATTTTAATCAGCTTTTCATTTTCTAATATAAGAGTTTTTAAAAGCAACACTATCCAGCTACCAATTATTGCAATAAATAACATATCATCAAAATTTGTTAACGATTGAAAAAACAAACTATATATTACATTTAAAATAAGTATAAAAAACATATGCACCACTGTATATTTCTTCTCAAAACTAATAATCTTTTGCATACTCTTCCCCCAATTCAGTGCATATTGCACAATTTACAATTCTTCTATCCATTTTATTTCTGCTATATCTCCATCCTTTATTTGTTCTGTTAGCATTACTTTATTTCCATTAAGTTTCATATCCAGTTTACCCTTCTTATTTGTAGTATCAACATCAATATAGTTAAACAAATCTACAAATATAGATTGTTCTTTTGTATTAGGTAATTCAACTTTTTTATCATTAAGTATAATTATAACATTATCATTCGATTTTGTAAAATTTTTTTCGATAATATTTTTATTTTTTTTATTTTCTTGATTATGTGGCTCTATATATATATTATCGCCATCTTGTATACTATAGTTAATATCAACAATTTGATTATTTGCATGTACGCTTTTATTTTCAAGATTTATATTATGCTGTTTACAAAATTCAGAAATTAAAACTTCCGCGTTTTTCCCCTTAATAGCTGGTTTTATAATTATATTATCGTCCTCTTTTATGAAAGCTTCAAGGTCCGTCATCTTACCATTCAATATTATTTCAGCTTGTACTCCTATTTCCCCTTTAATTTTATTTTCTTTGTCATTTAGTATAAATCTCAGGTCTTTTCCTTTTCTTCCTATAAGATTTTCATGATTAAATTCTTTTACAATTCCAGCATCAAGTACTCTAAGCCTACGAAAATTTAGAAGTCGTATTGTTTCCCCATTTAGCTTTACCTCTATAAAATTATAGCCATTTTGCTGTATAGCAGTAATGCATATACCTATCGGAGTTACCATATTTGTTCCATCTATGTATTCCGATTTATATTTTATATTTTCTATCAAATTACTACTCCTTAATGCAACTCTTTCCTCTGGTAATCCGAGTTCTTTTGCAAGCTTACCTATAAGTCCTACTACTTGTCCACCACCACCTACGCAAAATATTGCATTTGGAGCCTTTCCTCCATTTAATTCAACTATTTTAGCAGCCACTTTACTTACGATTTCTGACAAGGTTGATTCAAAAACTGATACTACTTCATCTTTTTTTACTGTTATTATCGTTCCTAAAATATCAGCAAATGTTATTTTTTCTTCATTCGAGCAATCTATTTTTATTTTTTCTGCAGTTTGAAAATCAACAAGATAATTATGAACTATTTGTTCTGTAATTTCATCTCCTGCAACTGGTATCATCCCATAAGCCGTTATACTTCCATCCTTTGTTATTGCTATATCTGATGTGCCTGCACCTATATCAAGCAAACACAAATTAAGCAACCTAAGCTTTTCTGGTATAGCTACATTTATAGCTGCTATAGGTTCTAATGTTAGAGTAGTTACACTTAGTCCTTTTTTGTTAACAACAGCATAAAGACTATCAACAACAGACTTTGGTAAAAATGTTGCAATGACTTCTGCTGCTATTTTTTTACCTTTCTGCCCTTCTAGATTAGCAATAACATACCCATCTAGATAATAATTTACAACCGTATGCGCAACACAAAAATACTCTAAATCATCAGCTTCTAATTCCACCTTCAGTTTATCCTCAGCAATGGTAACCCCATCTATTTCAAGCATCCTAACATGTTTTTTAGTAATCACTCTTGCATCTAACTCATGTTCTACCCTTATAGAGTATGTCCTTAGGCTTCTACCCGCAGCCGCTATAGCTACCTCCTTTAGTTCTTGTCCTATCTTAGCCTCTAATCTCATCTTTACAAGCCCTACAACATTAGCAACCTCTGCTATATCATGTATCTGTCCATCCACCATAGCCCTCGAATCATGATCTGCCATCTCCATAGCAATTATTTCAAAATCCTTATCTTTTTTATACCCCACAACCCCTACAACTGTCCTCGTCCCTATATCCAAACCAAAGACTAAATCAGACTTATTTTCCTTATCCAAGCTAGAACACCTCCGTATGCTAATCTTTATTTATTCGTTATTATATAATTATATCTAACTAAATAAAAAAAATCAAGCATATTGCTTAATTTTTTTATCTATCATTAATTTTTACTTACTAATTACCTTTTTATACAATGCTATATATTTTTTTGCCGAGCTTGTCCATGAAAAATCCAAACCCATATTTCTTTTTACCAAGTCTATCCAATCATATTTGTGATTTAAATATATATCTAGTGCATATTTTATAGCATTCATCATTTCCCATGAGGTATAATTTTCAAAAACAAATCCTGTTCCTGTTTTCTCATGCAAGTTATATTGTCTTACTGTATCAGCAAGCCCTCCTGTTTTTCTAACAATAGGTACTGCTCCAAATTTATAGCTGTATAATTGGGTAAGACCACATGGTTCAAATAGTGAAGGCATTAGATACATATCGCTACCTGATAATATTTTTCGAGCTATTTCAAGATTAAACCCAATGTATACAGCAACCTTTTCTGGCCATCTTGATTGCATGTACCTAACCATCTCTTCAAAATGCCATTCTCCTGTTCCCAAAATAACTAGCTGTATATCAAGACCTAATAACTCTTCCATAGCCTCGTCTATAAGTCTTATACCCTTCTGCTCTGTAAGCCTTGATGTAATACCTATAAGTGGTACATCTCTCTTTGGTAAGCCTAGTTCTTCTTGTAATTTTTCTTTGTTATATTTTTTTACATCTAAAGTATCTTTGTTATAATTTGCATATATAAGTTTATCTGTTTCTGGATTATTTTTATCATAATCCACACCATTTACTATTCCATATAGAACGTCACTTCTTTTTCTAATAAGCCCATCCATTCCATATCCATACTCAATCATTTGAATTTCCTTTGCATATGTTTCGCTTACAGTTGTTATTACGTCAGAATACTTTATCCCTGCCTTCATGTAACTTACCCCACCATAAAACTCTAAAGCATCAGCATTGTTATAACCATAATCTAACCCTATTATATTTAAAACTTCTGGCGGAAAATTACCTTGATATCTTAGATTGTGTATTGAGAAAATACTTTTCATATTTTTATAAAAATCATAACACTTATATTGATCTTTTAGAAAAACACTTACAATTCCTGTTTGCCAATCATTACAGTGAATAACATCTGGAGCAAAATCTAACTTAGGTAACATTTCAAGAACTGCCCTAGCAAAAAATCCAAACCTCTCTGCATCGTCATATTCTCCGTAAATATTGTTTCTATTAAAATAATAATCATTACCTACAAAATAACATTTAATACCTTTGTTCTTTTCATTATCTTTATGCTCATATTCAGATATATCTACTGGTTGAACCCTCCAATCAAGATTTACAGTATAATTTATAACATGCCTCATGTTCTGTGTAAATTTCTCATTTATAGCACTATACTTTGGTAATACTACCCTTATGTCATGTCCTTCATTTGCTATTGCTATCGGTAAAGAACCCGAAACATCTGCTAAACCACCAGTCTTTATAAAAGGATCAACCTCCGAAGATACAAACAAAACTTTTAACTTTTTATTCATTTTCATCCCCCCGTTTTTTGCTTTGCTATTTGCTATTTATTTTACAGCTTTCTATATTGTTAAAAACATTCCATTCCAAAGGCTTTAGTTCGCCTTTTAGCTTTGGATTTGTATAGACAATGTTCTTTCTAAATGCTATGCTTATATATGGAAGTTCGTCATATATACGCTTTTGTAATTCTTTATATGCAACTCTCATATCTTCCTCTTGGAAAGATATGAAGGCCTTTTCTAAAAGCAAATCTGTTTGTGCATCCTTATAACCACCATAGTTTTTTCCTGTGTCTGATTCACCAGAGTTAAACATGAATGTAAGATCTGGAAATTTTGAAAGTTTCCACCCACCAAGTAGTATATCAAAATCTCTATTATCTATTTTCTTCATATAATCCTGCATGTTATACTTTTCTATTGTAGTATTAAACCCTATACTGTCTAATTCATTTTTTAAATAATTTGCTATATTTACTCTTTGATAGTTTTCTTCGTTTACAAGTATTCTTAGATTTATCTTTTCTTGTTTGTCACCTAGTACCTCTCTTACAAGTTTTTCAGCACGTCTCTTATCATAACTATATCGTGTCATATCCTTTAAATATAACCACGAGTTGGGATGTATAGGTGTATCTGCAATATCCGCAAAACCTAAATAGTATTTATTCAAAAAGCTTTTTTTGTCTATAATATAAGCCATTGCTTGTCTAACTCTTTTATCATTTAAGTAGTTATTTCTAAGATTAAAACCTAGAAAATCATAATAAAGAGTTTCGCATTCAAATTGATTTGATTTCTTATCTTTTGCATATTTTTGCATATTTAGCTTATCTGTATATATAAAATCTATTTGATTTTGTTTAAAAGCTTCTTCTTCTACTGTTTTATCTTGTATTATCTTTATTACTATATTTTTTATATTGCCCGCCTTTTTAAAATATTTTTCATTTAACTCTAGTTTAATTTGTTTTGAAGGTTCATAGCTTATAAATTTATACTTTCCACTTCCTAGAGGTTCCGTAACCTCAGTTTTAACATCATAATAATGCTTCGGAATTATAGGAAAATATAACGTATACGGTATATCACCTGCTGGCTTATTATAAACTATTTTTAGATTATATTTATCAACTACCTCATACGATAAAATATTTTTTACATTTTTTTTATATAAAGACTCTTGCGCATTTCTTAAAGTATCTAGTGAATATATTACATCTTCTGTTGTCAAATTTTGTCCATCATGCCAAAACACATCATTTCGGAGCTTTATGTTTACTGATGTTCCTATATCATTTACCTGCCAGCTTTCTGCTATACTCTTCACTGGTTTTATCTCATCGTTAATGTCTACTAATGTATCGTATACTAATTTGAGTACCTGATCTATATCAGAATCAGTATTTAATAATGGATTAAATGTCTTAGGTATCCTCGTTGCTATAACTAACTCCCCAGCTATTTTGGAAGAGCTTACCTGTTTGTCAGAGTTTTCTTTGTTCTGTTCTATCGCATTATCGCCACCACAACCTACCAAAATCAAAGGAAGTATTGCAAATGCTACTATATATCTAAATAATTTTATCATCCTCAAATTTATTCCTCCCATATTTCTAACACACCCCTAATAATTATCTAATTTTACTATTTTATTACTCAATTGTCAATATAAAATTTCATATAAAGTCCTATTTATTTTAACTTTTTCTACATATTTCCTAGTTTCAGTAAATGGAATTTTCTTTATTTTTATACCGTCATCACTGTATTCATTATTTTGAAGCCATTTATCCATATTTCCACTACCTGCATTATATGCGGCAAGCGCAGTGTCTAAATCCTTATATTTTTCTAATAAGCTTTTTATATACCAACTCCCCATTCTTATATTTATATCGGCATTATGTAATTTATCAGTAGTATATTGGTGAATATCCAATCTTTTTGCAAGCCATTCTCCTGTAATATCTCTTATCTGCATAAGTCCTAAAGCATCTAGCATTGCTATCAAAATTACTTTCTGTCTTTATTATCGCATATATTAGATATGGTGACACCTCATATTCATTAGCATATTTCAAAACCTCATCTTTATACTTCATAGGGTACAAAAAATACAGTATATTTATAAATATACCTATTAATATGATTAAAGTTAGTATTAGTTTGAAGATTCGTTTAAATTTTTGCTTAATTCGTTTCTTCTTTTTCATACCTGTACTCACCCCCAGCCCCTCTCTAAAAGAGAGGGGAGCTTTATATCTTAGTGCTGTAAAATCTATACAATACCGGACGCTCGCGTCCTATGTCCCCCTCTCTTCTAGAGAGGGGTTAGGGGTGAGTCTAATGCACTTCCAACCAATTTCCACCCACATTTATATCTACTTCAAGCGGCACCAGCAACTCCGCGGCACCTTCCATATTGCTTTTTACAATCTCCTTCACTTCATCTAATTCGTTTTTATAAGCCTCTACCAATAATTCATCATGAACCTGAAGTAATATCCTAGATTTCATGTTTTTCATTTCTAGTTCACTATGTATCTTTATCATTGCTATTTTTATTATATCGGCAGCTGTTCCTTGAAGAGGTGTATTCATTGCTATTCTTTCCCCAAATGACCTTTGCATAAAATTAGAAGCTTTAAGCTCTGGTATTTCACGTTTTCTTCCGAACATAGTTTCTACATATCCTGTCTCCTTTGCCTTCGTTACTACTTCATCTAAATATACTTTAACCTTAGGATATTTTTCAAAGTAATTTTTTATGTATTTTTCCGCTTCCTTTGGTGTCACTCCTATATCTTGACTTAGGCTGAATGCACTTATTCCATATACTATCCCAAAATTTACAGCCTTTGCATTGCTTCTTTGTTCCTTTGTAACCTCATCAAATGGTATACCCAAAACCTGTGAAGCCGTTAATCTATGTATGTCCTGCCCTTCTTTATATGCATTTATTAGTGTTTCATCACCTGAAATATGTGCGAGAAGTCTGAGTTCTATTTGCGAATAATCCGCATCCATAAATATATATTCATCACTTATCGGAACAAATATTTTTCTTATTTCTTTCCCTATTTCAAGCCTTATAGGTATATTCTGAAGATTAGGTTCCGTGCTGCTTAGTCTTCCTGTTGCTGTGACTGTTTGATTAAAGGTTGTATGTATCTTTCCGTCAGCTTCATCTATATAGTTGACAAGACCGTCAGCATAGGTAGACTTCAGTTTAGTCATATGTCTGTATTCTATTATATCCGATATAATCTCATGCTTATCTTTTAGTTTTTCGAGCACCTCTGAATTAGTAGAGTAACCTGTTTTTGTTTTTTTTGTACTTGTTAGTTTTAACTTTTCAAATAAAACCTCTCCCAATTGTTTGGGTGAATTTATATTAAATTTAGTATCTGCACATTCATATATTCTTTGCTCTAAATTGTCAACCATTTTATTAATTTTATTTGAGTATTCCTTTAAATATTCACTATTTACCTTTATTCCTACAGATTCCATGTCGGCTAATACCCTTATTAGAGGATACTCTATATCATCTAGCAGCTTCCTGAAACTCCCCTCATTTATTCTTTCTTGTATAACTTTACTCGCTCTGATTAGGGTTGTCATATAATCACAGATATACTTACTAATAACTTCTATATCAGTATTAAATATGCTTTGTTTAGCCTTTCCCTTCCCTAGCATCTCTTCCCGTGAGTCCACATACTCACTTAGAAACTCACTAGCTATATCATTATAATCATATTTTTCTCTTGTAGGATTTATGACATAATGAATAATCATCAAATCTTCAAAATTATTTACCTTACCCAAACCGTGTTTTTTTAAAACTTTTATATCCTTTTTAAGATTATGACCTATTTTTAGTATGTTACTATCTTCTAGGATTTCATTTAATGTAGATATAATTTGTTCATTAGGCTTTATTAAATAACATTTATCTTCCCCAAAGCATATCGCTATCCCAAATATTTTGTTTTCTTCTTCTATTATTTTAAAAGCAAACTTTTTTTGCCTTTTTATAACCACTACAATATTATCAAAATCATTTGCTGTTTCGATAAACTCAGCCTTGCTGTTGCTATCTTCTTTTTTATTTAACATTTCTGGTTGAGTTTTAGATAGCTTCTCTATTATTGACCTGAACTCTAAAGTTTTTAGCATATTAAGACTATCCTCGTTTATTAACTTTGAAGCTTTACATACATCATTTTTTATTGGAACATCAAGACAAATAGTAGCTAAAAATTTACTCATAACTGCCATTTCTTTGTTTTCTTTTATTTTTTCAGCTACGCCTTTTGGTTTTAGCTCATCTAAAGACTCTAATATATTTTCTACTGACTTATACTCGCTTATCAGCTTGATAGCGGTTTTTTCTCCTATTCCAGGCACTCCCGGAATATTATCTGATGCGTCCCCCATAAGTGCTTTTACATCTATAAATTCCTTAGGCGTTACTTTATATTTATCAAATACATCTTTCTCATAATAATCTTCTATCTCTGTTTTGCCTTTAATAGTCTTAGGTATACGTATTTTTATCTTATCTGTTGCCACTTGAAGCATGTCCCTATCCCCAGATACTAGACATACTTCATCACCCAACTTTTCATGTCGTATTGCAAGGGTTCCTAGTATATCATCTGCCTCATAGCCTTCAAGCTCAAAAATACTAATATTCATTTTAGTTAAAAGTTCTTTAATTACAGGCATTTGCATCCCCAACTCCTCAGGCATAGCCTTTCTTGTTCCCTTATACTCTGAATAATGCTCATGCCTAAAGGTAGGCTTTTTTAAATCAAAAGCAACTCCTATACAATCTGTTTTTTCTTCCTCTAGGAGCTTCATCAATATATTCATAAATCCATATATCGCATTTGTATACATTCCCTCTCTATTTGATAAAAGCGGTATAGCATAAAATGCCCTATTTAAAATGCTATTCCCATCAATAAGTAAAATCTTATTCATAAAAAGTCTCATCCTTTCACTATAACTAACTATACTTTACACTCTCTAAACTTACAATTTTTTGTATCTTTTCTAAAAACTCTACCTTTACAACATCGCTATTTGCAAGCAAGCTTAATGTTATTATCTTATTTTTATGCTTGTCCATATTTACATCGATAGCTTTTATTTCTAATTCATGTTCTTTTATAAGATTTGTTATAAACTCCATAGGATTATCATCATCAGGTATTTTTATTGATACGTGAAATAAAACTCTCCTGTAGAAAAAGCGTCTCTCGATATAAGGAACATATTTTAGAACTAAAAATATAATTACTGTAGTAATCAAGCTGATTTCATACATTCCAGCTCCAGCTGCAAGTCCTATACACGCCATAACCCAAAGTCCCGCAGCTGTTGTTAACCCTACTATGTTATCACCATATTTTAATATCGTACCAGCACCCAAAAAACCTATACCACTTATGACTTGGGCACCTATTCTAGTCGGGTCAACATTTGTCCCCTGTGCAGTGTATATACCTATAATCATTGCAACGCAAGAGCCTGTTGTAACCAGCAAATAAGTCCTTATCCCTGCTGGTCGATTATTCTTTTCCCTCTCAATCCCTACTAAAGCCCCCAAAAACGCCGAAAATATTATTCTCCTAATAAATTCTAATGTAGTAGCCGTTAACATATGTATCCCCCTTAAATAGAAATTTAGTCTTAGCTTTTTTCCTTATATTTCATTATACAAAACTTTTTACCATAATTCAATATATATATTAAATATTTTTATTTTATTAATACTTAGGACTACCTATCTAGACCTTATGCACCACTACAAATATTCGCCTTGTCGTTGCGAGGAACGAAGCAATCTCTCTTTTAACTTAGGTATAACAATATAAAAAACAACTCTAATCAGATTGATTAAAGCTTTAAAATTTACTTAATTTCAATCACACCACAACCTCAAAAATCCTCTTCCCCTCTAATTCTATCCATTCTCTCGTATATCCTTTTTTCTTGTTAAAACTAAACAATACTAGATATCCTGTATTCTCATTTTGTGAATCTAGATACCTAACAACCTGGTCTAGCCCTTTTTGTTCCTTTACTTTGCCATGCCAAATTTTTAGTTCTATAATGTATTGCTTTTTGTTATACGTTATAACGACGTCCATTCTATTGTCTTGTCGTGTTTGTGGCTCCACGTAGTAAAACCCCGTTCCATTTATTATCGGTCTAATAAAACATAAAAACAACAAACGTGCTTGTTTTTCATAAAATTTTTCATCTTGTTTTCTATACTCTTGCTTCATAAGTAGTTGAAATTTTTCTAACACAACATCTATCTTTAAATCTCCC
>Ga0209319_1001040_pt1 | contig 25964 bp, 29 predicted proteins | sample RifGroE2_FD_184000 | JGI IMG/M metagenome (GOLD analysis project Ga0209319, IMG submission 184000) | Groundwater microbial communities from Rifle, Colorado - Groundwater E2 (SPAdes) (version 2) | ecosystem: Environmental > Aquatic > Deep subsurface > Groundwater | place: Rifle, Colorado, United...
GCCACCGATTTTCTATCCTTTTCAAGATCGTCTAGGTACTTTAGAAACAATATCCATGAGGTTTGTTCTACATAGTCTAATTCGCTCCCGCACCCTGCGTCTTTATGTAATATATCATCTATGTTCTTAAAAGTTTGCTCAAACATTTTCGTATCCTCCTGTGTTTATAACATATATATATTTTACCATTCTTTCACCTTTTTTACAATGCAAATGACATATTTACCCTCATTTATACTAAATTTCTTACTACATATTTTGTGATGAATGACATTTTTGATAACTTAAATATGTTTACGCCTAACCTTCTTTTTAATTCAGATGCATCATCAAAGTATAATTGCTCAATTGCTGAAATAACAGTCTTCTTAAGTACCTCTAAAAGATCATTTTCAACTCCATCTTTCTCTAGAAAATATTCTATTAATAGGCATTTTGAATAAAATTCATGTTCTATATAACTACTTTTCAATCTTATCGCAGTTGTTATTACGAAATCTATTTGTTTTATTTTTGTATGTTCCATGGTATTATCTATTATTGTTTTCAGTTTGTGTCGTTGTCTATTGAGCAATTGATTTATAATAGTAGCTTCTAGCTTATTTTCTTTTCCCTCTATAATTGTATACAGTAGTTTTATAAGTTTAGGTCTACCATATTTAGGTATATTCAAAATATTATTAAGCTCATTTATCAACTCATGTTTTATTCTAATATATGATTCATAAATTCTTTTAACTGTATCAAATCTCGACCTACCGCCTATCTTCTGCATATATTCATCGTATGTTATATTTAAATCTTTAAGAAACTTCATAAAGTCAGGATGTCTCTCAAAATTTCCCCTTTGGATGTCCATGTCTTTACTCTCATCAGTAAGTTCAAATTTTATGCTTTTTATTGCATCATCCTTTGTATATACTGGATCGTTCGCCCCCTTTAGATAGTACGCTGTACCTAAAAAATGTTTATAAAGTCTTCCTGTTCTGCCAACAAGATTATAAAAGTCAAACGCAGTAAATGGTTTGGGTAGTAGTTCTTTTGGGTTCGACCTTGAAGGCTTTGTAATAATTATATTCTTAGCAGTAGTATTTACGCCTTCTAATAAAGTAGATGTACAAAGCATTTTATTATATTCTTCAGATTTTTCATATAAGTCCATTTGAAAAAGTCGAGTACCAATTGGCAGTTGCCCATTGTGAACAAGGTATCCTTTTTCAAGTGCTCTAATCAAATACCATTTTTCATGAACTTCATCTTTCGCCCAGTCAATAAATTGAGTAATATTGCTATCATTTATTTCAATATCTTTTTCATTATCTAAAATTTCATTAACATATTTATATATTCCTGTTACTGTAGGAAAGTAAATTAATGTCTTATCGTCTTGTCCTAGCTCACTTAAAATTCTATTACACTCTTGGTTTCTATCCGTCTCTCTGACTATTTCATTAACTATAACCTCATTAACAACTGGGGAATAATTTGACTTATATAATCTAGGTTTTTTAGCTAATTCACTTCTATCTTCAATATCTTTTATGAATGGTGCTAGTAATATGTATTTTGACGCTTTTTCTGCTAAATGGTAATATGCTAAATTTAATACTAGCACTCTATCATTAGCACTATCTTTCTCCAACTTATATACCTCATCAATGACTAATAGATCAATCCTTTCAATCAATGCATATGAAGTTTCTTGCACGACTCTATCATGCGTAAGAACAAATATATTGTGTAAGTTAAAATTATATTGGGTCTCATCATTTATATTTGTATGTATTTTATATCTTGAAAACACATTAGCATATTTCTTTATTAAGTATTCATCCACTAACGCCAGCGTAGGAACTATTAAAACAATGTTTTGAGGGTAGTTTTTTGCAATATATTCAAATATACAAAAGGTTTTTCCAAAACTCGTTGGTGCACTGATTATTAGAGCATCGTTATTCTTTATTTGATTTAAAATCTCAATTTGTTCAGGATGCATTGAAATATTTTCATCAATCTCTGAATGTGCAAATGCATTGTACATAATTGAGTTAAAAGAAAAATTTTTCGAATATACCGTTAAGTCTAATGCAAACAAATCTTCTGCTAATTCCTTAGCTTTTTGCGTTGAATTAGTTGCATTACTTAGCGCCCTAATATATTTTTCTCTTATATTTTGCAAGTTATGACTTACAGGTCTTGTTTCCATACTCTTCCCTCTTTTCAGCTATCCTCTTTGTAAATATAGCCAGCATCTTGCTTTTATTTATTATAGGAAATGAGATTAGGTAGTATACTGTTTCTATACCAAAAAGTTTATTTCTTCCTACCTTGTCTAACTCTTTCATTATCAGTTCAACATCTATTTCTTCACCATGTGAAATAAATACAGGTATCCCTATTTTTTTTATACTTGCCTTCTCTATAAATTCTATTATGTTTACACTTTTCTCTGTTGTTTCACCATATATTTCATTAAACTTATTAAGGCAAGTCCGTAATATACGGTTGCTTAATATCAAATCATATTCATTATAAATTTGATTTTCATACTCTTTTAAAGATTCTTTAGCTAAGGAAACTCCATTCTTTAAGCTTTTACTCAGTTTAGATTCTCCAAATAGAATCATATCGTCTATACTAGAGTAAAACAGTGTGTCTATTCCAAAAATGCTCATATTATAGTTTGTAGTTAAGTGTACTTTAGGGATAATGCAGTCAAACTTAAGATAATCCCATAAAATACAACTAAACATAAATTCCCCTACTCTGCCCACCTTTTCTAAATTGACTCTTAATTTTCCATCACCTACATCCTCAAGTGAATACTCATCTTGGAGTATTTTTATTATTTCTCCATTTAGCTTGCTTTTTTCAATTTCTAAGTTTCTCTTATCTATGTATAATGCTAAATGTTTATACAACGCTACATAGTTACTCGTACTTGGTTCAAACGTTACTGAAGATATATTTTCGACATATCTCAATATTTTAGTATCATTGAAAAAGTAATCAAACAATCCATTATAGAATTTTTCTGTATCAGATATCCCAATATACAAAAATGAACATTTGTCATCGCGTCGATATACCTCAAATTCAGGTGTTTTACTTAATAATTCATTTTGCCATTCTAGCCGTGATTTATCCATGTTTTACCCCCTATCTTTAGTATTCTAACACCTATATTCTTTTTGGACAGCTATATTATTACCTTGTGACTTTCATTCCTCTATACTCAAAAAATCGTGTAGTCCGCCATTAGCGAACCCAAACAGACAAATGCCGTGCTTTGTCCCCTCTGATTTTGCTATCGCGCCCCACACGATCTTCTATCTCTACAACACTTATTTTCTATTATAGTATTTTTTTCTCATTTTGGCAATCTTTTTAGCCAAATTTGTCAATTTTTTTACCAATTTTTTTATTACTGCATCAAATATTTTGTAATATCAAAAAAAATTACTTATATTTCATCTTCGCCCCTTGTTTTATAATCCCGCAACCAAAAAGCACCGCATATTTTCCATACACGGTGCTCCCATCAATCTTCCCCATATATCTCACTCAACGTATTTCGTATAGCACTTCGCTCAGCAATAACTTCATCAATTTCCCACAGCACTCTCTTGTCTATTCTTTTCAGTTTAACAAGGTCTTCTATGTATTTCTTATTTCGTGGCTGAAACTCCAAAGCATTAGCTATACTCACACACATACTATGCCTTGTCTTTCTGTTCTTTAGCGAGTCGCCAATTACATGTATCATCTGCTCAAGTGGAAATCCGGTACTAACTTCCGTAAAGAATTCCCACACTCCAAGTTCATCTACTGGGTCGCTTTTATCAGTTAGCTGTTCAATAATCGTCGCCTTTTTACTCCAGAACACTATTTCCACCTTCTTGTAACTTCGCGTAGCACTTCTCACATATGTATTTCCCGTCTTCGTCTTCATACATATCAGGTTTTTCAAAAGTTTCCTCACATATTTTACAGATAGCATTACATTCTCCAAGGCAATCATCACAGAATGTGTTTCCTTTATCCGAAATATATAGTTCCTCTTCATATTTTTGGTTACAACATGTACATTGGTTCATATTTTATCATCCTTTCGTTTTTTAATGTTTGGTGACTTTGCACCACTTACTGTTCAACAGCTTCTTTTAGCTTTTCAAGTACTTTCACCATTGCATAAGTATCTAGTTTACAATACTTGAGCAAGTTTTTCCTTGTTTCTTCAACTTCTTCAGGCGTCATGGTTGCCATTTTAGGAAAGGCAGCCATGGCCTCAGTCCCATTATTAATGCCTAGCTTCTTGTAGTCAAGATCTGGATTCATTTCTGGTGGATACAGAGCTGGCAATGTTGATTTGATACTAAATGATCCTTTCATCTCCTTGCAATAGTACCATGTTTTACGAAATGGTATCAGTAAATCATTCAGATTATTTGCAACTATCAGTAAGTGATCTGCTAAATCGGGAAATTCTTCTGCTAGCTTCTTTAATACCGTAGCTTCGAAACTCATATTGTAGGCTAATACTGTGCCGGTGAGTCCTATGTCTTTAATTATCTGTTCTGCCAGCGTTCGTTTAGGATTGGTACCTTCTTTGCCTAGGAATTCTTTATGTATAAGTTCTTCGCCTGGTTTGTTTTGAATATGCAGCGAATACTGGAACGGTATCTGTTCATATGCTCTACAACCATCGTAACTTGGTATTGCTTCTTGGAATGTTTCAAAATCTAAGAAGTAAAGTGGGTACTGCAGTGAGTTTATAAATTTATGAATCTCGTCTTTATTTATTACAGGCTCACCACTTACCAATGTATCCACCTGTTGCTTCTGCACCCCTCTAAGCAATATTCCTTTCTCATGTATATCTTCTAGCGTCACAATACCTTTGCTGTAATACTCATATGCCTTATCCGAGACTCTATATAGGTCAAATACACTGTAGTCGGGCACATGCTCCCAGCAAGCATTATAGAACTCGCACTTATATGGGTCCTTGCAATACTTGCCTATCGATATATTGGGCATATTTCCATTTAACATTTCTCTAACTATTGGAACCTCAGATTCTATCATTTCAAAACTTTGTTCTGAATTTTCAGTAACATCAACTATTTTAAATAGCTGTTCATAGTCGAGTTCTCCATATCGCGTGTATTCCGTATTAATGTGTACTAAATTGGCTTGCACTACTTCATATCCACTCTTACTAACAACATAGTTCTGATAAGAAATGTCTGTTATGTACTCATCTTTTGCTGATGTTCCCGATTTGACTTCGTAGATTTGTAGCCCTTTTGGAGTCACAATTACTATATCACATACAGCAATAAGGTCTTCAAATATAAATGCTGCTTCGTAAATGATTTGACAACCGCTGTCAATAAGCGATCTTGTCTTATCTGCCATAGCCTGCTGGTTTCTATTTAAATTTACTAATGAACCACCAGGAAATAGGTTTCTAGCAGCCTTTCCTACCATTCTCCCAACGTCGAACCTTGCCCTTGTGTTTTCATCAATCTCAGCAAGATCTTTCCTATATTTAGAAAGCCACGCTCTCTTATAGCATTGTCTTGCAGCCGTGAAATTAGATTTTGATATCATACATTATCCCCTCCTATGCTTTGACTGTTGCTACATCAGTGAAGTTCCATCTTATCTCTACATGTTTATCATATTCTGAAACATTTGCCTTGAAGGCTTTCTTGAGTGTTTCGATAGCTTCGTCAACGCTTTCTGGATACTTATCGAGTAATTCAAACTGATTCGGCTCATAAGTATCTTCTTCTTCACTATCTATGTAAAACACTTTTTTGTAATAATTTCTTTATGGCAGCATCTATTATTTTGTTGAATAATGTAATTTTTGCAATTAAAAATAGGAACAATATTTGATAATGATTATACCTTTTAATCAATTATTTAAATGGTTAACAAGCCATTGTGACTCTCAATTAATGCATATACAGAATTCTCGATAGTTTCATCTAGTACATGCCAGTTGCCTTCTATTGCCTGTTTTAATCTTATATGCACAGTTAAGTGTCCATTAAGTTCGCGTCCTGACTCTGTCTTCATTTTGATTGACCTATCTACTAATAGCCTATCTTTGTCTTCGCTCTCTATATTAAGATCTGATTCTATATAGACCTCCGGTTCATCAATTGTACCGACTGCGACCATACATTCTTTATATTCTACCTTACTTTCTAGTGGATAGTAATCAACACTTGGTTGCTTATCAGTATCGATCGGCTTTTCGTTTTCATTGTATAGATATGCTGTGAGTTTATATCTACCTGAGCGATAGTCCGTATCAACGCTGAAGTATTTTATCTGTAGATTCTTCTCTTTTGCAACTAGATTTGCTTTATTAATAAAAGCCTTCCGTAAGTTTACTCCAAATATGTAATCCTTAATTTTGGATACAGGAATTAGTGTTCGATATGTATCTGTAACAACGATTTCTCCCAGCTCTTCTAGTTGATCATCTGTTTCCGCAAGTATGTCACTTAGATGAGTTTTTTCCTCGTTAATTTTTTCTTCTTTTACATCTTTTCTATATACCCTAATACCATCAGGAATATAGACAGGTTCAGTATTTAACTTAGCATTATCAACTCTTACATATTGTTTGCCCTCGATTCCCATTGTTTTTAGATTTTCATTTTTTAGTTCCTCGAGTTCGCAGTACTCTAAAGTTTCCAGTCCGTCCTCTATGAAGTAAGATAACACTAATTGTTTCTTATTTGCTTCAAGCTTTTTTACTGAAGGTACTAAATATAAAGTAAGTCTATCCCCCTTTCCCTCTATATATGTATTGCTAAATGCCAAAACCTGCATTCCGGTGTTAACTATACACCTACCTTTTATCTGCTGCAATTTACACCATGTTTCATATCCAATATACTTACTTTGCTCAAAGTAATCATACGCTACGTCATTTGTATCTACTATATTCATAGTAACTCCTCCTTAAATTTCGGGCTCGCGCAGCCCGTTAGTTGATTAGCAATTCCCTTCAAACTGCCTCTCAGCGCCGCTTTAGAGACATTATAACCCGCAAACTCCTGATCGTCAAGGCCCAACTGGAAAAATTTTGGATTTTGTTTTGACCGGTCCAATAAAAGAACAACCACAACTCCATATACACTATGGATTTGTGGCTGTTTAAAATTTTTTGAGATTTTTTTACATTTTTTGAGTTTTTGGCCAGGAATGGCCATTTTAGGCCGTTCCAGGGTGCTAACTTTTAACTTATGATACTATATTTGTCCCCTTCGACATACACAGCTTCTGCATCTGTCAATACAATAATTTCTTCCTGTATCTTTTCTTGACACTCTGCTATACGCTTTTCACATTCCAGTCTTTTATGAGGTATTATCCTTGTATGAAAAAACTCCATACCTCTTAGGTCTTGTAAGTTCAAGAAGTTATTATCCATGAAATACGTTACGTCTATGTTTACTGTCGCAACCATGCTTCCTGCACTTGCCCCCATGTACAAAGCACCTTCTTCGAGCACTTTTGCTAACTTTTTATCAAATCCTGTTTTTCTAATTCTATCTAGTAAGTAATACGTATTTCCTCCAGACATCCATATAGCATCGTATGTAAGCATCTCTTCCTCTGTTAATTCACTTGTCATTTCATACTTTTCTATATTTTCTTTACTTATCCCCGTAGCATAGATCCAAGCTAATTCGTCTTGTAAGTATTCTTTATCTTCTTCAGGCTCTGCCGCTGTATCAAAATACATGACCTTTACTTCTTTCATGTCTTTTTCAAAGAAGTCCTTTGCCTTTCTTTGTAAACTCTCTGTACAAAACCCAGCCGACATTAGTAATAGTCTTTTCATACTACTCTTCCACCTTTCATCACATCTTCATACAATTTTTCAAACTCCATATACCCTGCTGCCTTATTAAAATGTCCTGCACCTTCTATCTTTTGAGCTTTACCATTCTCTTTTTCTGCTACTTCTATGCTTGCTTCTTCAGGTACATATGGATCATTGTTCGAGTAGTATATGTTAAAGTCATTACAGTTCTCTTTTATCTTGCTCCAATCAAAACTCTTATCTACAAAAGTTTTATTTAGTCCGTCTACATATTCGTTTCCGAGAAGTTTAACAAATGGTGCTACTAAATAAGCAGACTTTACTTTCACATCTGATTCTTCAAGTACATTAAGTACAAATGCTGGTCCAAGGCTATGTCCAACGAATATCGTATCTTCATCAACAATATCTTTGTATCCTTCCCACACCTTAAACCAGTTTTCCAAGCTCTGATCTTCAGGTGTAGGGAATCTTGGTGTTATTACATCTATTCCCTTATCCTTAAGTTTTTGTCTAAGCCAAGGAAACCAGTTTTCATTACCGTCACCTTCTAAACCATGTATGAATACAGCTCTCATTTGGTAAACCTCCCAATTACTTATTTTTCAATATCGTTATCTGCGAAATCTTTCTCCCACTCTACCAATTTTTGATTTGCTCTCTCAAGTCCTGCTTCTGCAGCAATTTTAAAAAACTCTTTTGATTTACAGTAATCTATATTTACACCTATTCCGTTATGATAAAACGTTCCAATATCATAAATACCAGGCAAATGTCCCATCATTGCTGAACTATAAATAATATCAAAAGCTTTTACATCATCCTTTTCTATCCCTGCAAATCCATAAAAATGGTAAGCACCTAAAATAAATGTAGAAAATGGATCCTTTTCGTCTGCTAATCTTTTTAATGATTCATATGCTTTTATAAATAACTCATTTGCCTTTTTTTGATCTTGTTCAACACCTTCTCCATCATCATAACAAATTCCCTCTCCATAAATACATCTTGGATCATTTAATATCTCTGCACCATACTTATACCATTCAAAAGATTTTTTATAATTACGTTCAACCCCATTTTCTTCACTAAAATAACTTCGCCCCAAAAGGTATGCTGCAAGTCCATTACCACTTTGGGCATCTAATTCAAGTTGTTTTATTTCAAACACCATCGGTACTAGTTCAGCCATTACTGTTTCCTCCATTTATTTCGCCCTAATCGCTGTCACTTCAATTTCAATTTTTGCACCAACTCTTGTCATGCCTTTTACTTCTACCATTGTACTTACTGGCATTGAGTTTTTAAAGTATTCTGCTCTAATAGGCGATACTATATCAAAATCCTTCATATCCGTCAAATATATCACTGCTTTCACCACATCATCCAAACTGGCTCCTGCCTGATTCAAAATTTTATTTATATCTTCAAATACCAGTTTCGTTTGCTCTGCTATATCATCTGTAACTACTTGATGACTATCATCCTTCTTTGGAGCTTGAACACCTGATACATATATCATGTAGTAATCTCCCATGTCAATTTTCTTAGCCGGTGAATATGCTCCTCTTGTTTTATAATCTTCTGGTATAATGTTTTCTATTTTCATTCCTATGCCCTCCTATGGCGTTACTTTAATCTCAAATGATGTACATCCCAAATCAATATGTTTTTAGGTAGACTTTACCTTATTGTAACTATACCATATCTTTCGAACTTTGACAACGAATTACCATCAAATTCATCAAAAAAATATCTACTCTCACAATAACTCTTACTTTCATCAAATTAATCCTCAACCTAAAATTCTGTCTGCCACAAAAACTGGCAGACAAGCACAAAAAAAGACCTCCGAGATAACCTCGAAAGCCTTGATTCTGCGGATGACAGGAGTTGAACCTGCACACCCTGCGGCGCTAGATCCTAAGTCTAGTGCGTCTGCCAGTTCCGCCACATCCGCAAATTTTAATCGACATATGAAACCTATGTTCGGTCTGTTTACATCGATTGCACTGAGCCATCCGGGGCTCGAACCCGGGACAACTGGATTAAAAGTCCAGTGCTCTACCAACTGAGCTAATAGCCCATAAACTGGGTAAGAAGGATTCGAACCTTCGCGTGCAGGAGTCAAAGTCCTGTGCCTTACCGCTTGGCGACTACCCATCATGCAATTCACAATACACAAGTGAAAAGTTTGGTTAGTAAGGGTGAATAGTGGGAATTGAACCCACGACCTCCAGAGCCACAATCTGGCGCTCTAACCAACTGAGCTATACCCACCGTGTACAAAGAGCAAATTATAAACAACCAATAATAATTTTGTACTTTGTTCTTTGTTATCTGTACTTTGTTTTCATTGTGCCTGAAGGGATTCGAACCCCTGACCCTCGCCTTAGAAGGGCGATGCTCTATCCAGCTGAGCTACAGGCACATATTCAATTTACAGTACACTGTGCACAATTAACTAGAACTTAAAGCGGATGATGAGAATCGAACTCACACAGTCAGCTTGGAAGGCTGAAGTTCTACCACTAAACTACATCCGCAAAATACAGCTTGTAAGTTACAAATTGTTAATTTTGTATTTTACTTTTTATTTTATCGGGGTGACAGGATTCGAACCTGCGACCTCTTGATCCCAAATCAAGCGCGCTAGCCAAGCTGCGCCACACCCCGCTTTTACTTTAATATTGGCGACAAAAACAATTATACACGATTTTCAGTAATATGTCAACTATTTTTGGCATTTTTTTTGTAAATTTTTTATCTGGAGGCTTTTTATATCCCTAACAACAATTTTGCAATATTTAAATATATCATCAAAACCATAACATCCGACATAGTACTAATAAGAGGTGCTGCCATTATTGCTGGGTCAAGTTTTAGTTTTTTCGCTATTATAGGTAGAATTCCACCTAATATTTTTGCTATGACCACAGTAAAAAATAATGTCAAGCATACTACTGTAGCTACTTTCATCTGTACTTTTTCAAAGAAAAGTATCCTTGCAAAATTTGCAGCAGCAAGTACACCTCCTACTAAAAGCCCAACCCGTAATTCTTTCCATATAACTTTAATCACATCAACAGTTTTTATATCCTCTAGTGCTAGTCCACGTATAACAAGTGTCGATGCTTGTGAACCTGAGTTACCACCAGTTCCCATAAGCATCGGTAGAAACGCTACAAGTATCACAACTGACTGAAGTACGCTTTCGTACTCCCGTATTATCATACCTGATAATGTAGCTGATATCATAAGTACTAACAACCATACTATTCTGTTTTTTGCAAGGTTCACTACACTAGATTCAAGATACCCCTTATCAGATGGTGTAATACCGGCTAGCATTTGTATATCTTCTGTGTTCTCTTGCTCAATAACATCTATGATGTCATCGATGGTTATGATACCGACTAGCCTATTTTCATTATCCACAACAGGTGCAGTTACAATATCGTATTTTTTAAATATATTTGCACAGTTTTCACCAGTTTCATTTGTATTTATAGAGATATCCTCTTCTTCCATGATATTTCCAATCTTTACACGATCGCTAAGTAAAAGTAGTTTATGTAATGGCACAACCCCTTTTAATATTCTTTTAGCATCTGTTACATAACAAATATTTATATTTTCGTCATTTAAATCTAGCTCTTTTATATACTCTATTGCTTCTTTTATAAACATGTCCTCTTTTAAATCGATATACTCTATTGTCATAAGGCTTCCCGCTGAATCCTCTGGATAGTTCAAAAACTGGTTTATGAGTTTTCTTTTCTCCTTGTCCACACTCTTTATTATCTTTGCTGTAACACTTGCAGGCATCTCTTCTATTAGGTCAATAACATCATCAAAATATGATTCCTCTATAAGCTTTGTAAGCTCCTTTTCTGAAAATGTCTCGATTATATTTTTTTGTGTGTTTGTATGAAAATACGAAAATACCTCGGCGGATAAATCTTTAGGTAATAATCTAAATATTTTTATTCTAATTGCCTCATCATCTATTTTTTCCAAAGCTTCGGCAACGTCAGCTTCATTCATATCCATCAACATTTTCTTTAATTCTTGATACTTTTTTTCTTCTATCAATTCTATAAATCTATTATACACACAAGCACCTCCGTCTTTCGTATTGTATACATTATTAATATACATTATTGCAAGCAAAAATTCAAGCATTATTTTGATACTTGAATTTTTAAATATTTATTTTGTTATTGTAAGGAATAAAACAATCTCTCTTTATTTATCTTTATCATCTTTTTTTGAAAGCGATTTGTTAACTTGATCTACGACATCACTTGCCACTTTTTTCACTTTATCCCCGACATCTTTTATAGTAGGTTCAAGCTTTTTATAAACATCCCCTAATTTTCCTTTTGCATCATTAACGTGTGGCTCCATTTTCTTTGCAAAATCCTCAGCCTTTATTTTTACATCAGCAAATATAGATTTAAGCTTTTCTGCATTTTCCCCTATAAAAGAGTCTATACTGTTAGCATTCAATGCATCTAATAGCTTTAACGCTTCTTCTGCATTTATTTTCCCATCCTCTAGCATCTTTAGAACCATCATTCTTTCATTATTATTCATTTTACCCCTCCTCTAATCAACACACTTTTTTTAGTACAGTTTACAATCATTTTCACGCTACCATTTGCATATTCTATATTAACAAATAAACATAAGGCAAGGTGTTATTTTATGTATAAATACTTAAATATAGTATATGCTGGTTTTGTATTATTATTTTCAATTATGATATTTTCTTATCCTACAAATGTTTTTAACGCATGTAAATTCGGATTAGTATTCTGGTATAACAGTATTATACCATCATTATTCCCTTTTATGGTCATTACAAGTTTAATACTTGAAAGTAAGTTAATATTAACCATAGTACATACTATTTTCTCAGGAATAATGCAAGCCTTATTTAGAATCTCTGGAGTGGGTGCCATACCAGTCATACTTGGAATGTTTTGTGGGTATCCTATAGGAGCTAAGCTAACCTCTGATTTATACGACAAAAAGGCAATTTCTCTTATAGAAGCTGAAAAGCTTGTTAGCTTCTGTAATAACTGCGGACCCATTTTTATAATAAGTGTTGTTTGCATGCAATTATTAGGAGATATAGCATATGCTCCGTTTATAATTATTGTCCAAATCTTATCTGCTCTATCTGTCGGAGTTATTTTCAGAAACTATAAAAAAAATGTTACAGAAAATACTGAATTAACCCATCCTACATCTACTAATACTCCCAAAAAATCTATAAGTATGATATTAAATGATAGTATCGTAACTTCCGCTTATAATACAATAAACATCGGGAGCTTCATTATTTTTTACTCAGTTGTTTTAGAAATTTTTATGCTCTCTGGTATTATGAATGCTGTTAATATACTTTTTCTTCCTATTGAAAGCTTTCTACATATAGGTCCAATACTTAGTGGTAAGCTTGCACCTGGATTAATAGAGCTTTCAACAGGAGTAAATAACATCGCGAACAACTCTGGCAGTATCCCCCAAAAGATATTACTTATAAATATAATAATAAACTGGGGTGGATTTTCAGTACATAGCCAAACCAATAACATTATTCAAAAATCTAATATTAGCTTCAAACCTTACATAATAGGTAAACTCTTGCAATCTGTGTTTAGTATAATATATACTATTTTACTCAGTCTCTTCTGAATCTACCGAATTTTGAGTTGTTACCCCCCTTAATTCTTTTCTATTGTTTTCTACAACTTGTAAAGCACCGGTATATGTATCTTCTATTTCCATACATTGTTGATGGAACACATCTACAGCATCCCTTAGACTTCTTTCAACATTGTATAGGATATTATCAGCATATTCATATGCACCCAATTTTATCTCCCTACTTGCTGATTTTGCAGTGTCAACTACCTTTTTAGCTTGTACATTCGCTTTCTTTATTATCTCGTTATCATTTACAAGTCTATTTGCATATTGTTCCGATTCCCTTAGGATATTCTGAGCTTCTTTTTTAGCATCATTCAGTATTTTATTTCTTTCTTGCACAACCCACTCCGCTTGTTTTATTGAATTAGGTAATTTTAATCGAATATCAACTATGACATCACAAAGTCTTTTTTTATCTACCATTACCTTTGTAGTAAATGGCACAGGGCTACTTTCATCTAATATGTCTTCTAAATACTCTAAAGATTCTATAATATTTTGGTGTTCCATCTTAAATCCCTCCTAGAAATTACAGCGTAATACTGTTATTTTTGTTAATTTAAAATCCTTTATTTTACACGTTTCTAGATTTTCATAGTTATCCCATATTTCATTTTGAGATGATTCTATAATTATATAACATTCTTCTTTTAATATAATATCACATTCTAGTAATTTTTTCAAGGAAAAATTTATAATTCCTTTATTATATGGTGGATCTATAAATATAATATCAAATTTTTTCCCTTCTACTACTAATTTTTCTATCGCCTTATCCACTTGCATAGTATATATAGTCGCTTTGTCCACAAGCTTTGTGTGAATCAAATTTCGTTTTATTATCTCAGTGCATTTTGGATTATTATCTACTAATGTAGCAGATTTTGCGCCACGACTGAGTGCTTCTATACCTATCGCCCCAGAGCCACTAAACAAGTCAAGAAAATCTTTATCATATAAATCCATAGGCATAATATTAAACAAGGTTTCTTTTATCCTATCGAGTGTAGGTCTCGTCTCTAACCCTTCTAGGGTTTTTAAATTATGTCGCTTTGCAGTTCCTGAAATCACACGCATAAATCATCACTCCCATTTAACCATGTTTATACTTTCCATATCTTCTGTTAACTCTTCTTTTTTTCTTCTTTGCATAAGCATAGTTACCATCTGCTTTGCACCTACATTTTCAAAAAGTACTTTATTAACTGATTCTATTATAGGTACATCTATATCAAATTTTTTCGCTAGATTGTACGCTACTTTTGCAGAATATACACCTTCGACTACCATATTTACCTCTTTTAGAGCTTCCTGCATATTATATCCTTTTCCTAGAAGTATGCCCATTCGCCTGTTTCTACTATGCATACTATTACATGTAACTATCAAATCTCCAAATCCTGTTAATCCATAAAAGGTTCTTTGGTCTGCGCCCATGGCTATACCTATTTTAGTTATCTCAAGCAACCCTCTTGTCATGAGTGCCGCTTTAGTATTATCTCCTAATTCTAGCCCGTCCGCTATACCAGCCGCAAGTGCAATAACATTTTTCAGTGCTGCTCCAAGCTCAACACCTAGCATGTCAGGATTTATATAAACTCTAAAATTCTCAGACATAAAGGTATCTTGAAGCATTCTTGCAACGGTCTTCTTTTTAGCTGTTATAACACATGTTGTAGGTATACCTTCTGCCACTTCCTCAGCATGACTTGGTCCAGAAATAGCTGCTACCTCATTTTCTGGCATTATTTCACTTGCTACATCTGTCATCATCATAAATGTAGCTTCCTCTACACCCTTCGATGCTATAATTATTACTTGATCTTTTGTTATGCATTCTGATATATTTGTTAAATTTTCACGCATCGCAATAGATGGCACTGCTATAACTAATATCTCCTTATCTTTGATAGTTTCCTCCAGATCGCTACTTATTTGTATATCGACAGGTATCTTTATATTTTTTAAATTTTTATGCTCACGAGTTTCACTCATCTCATCTGCATCTTCTTTTTTCCACGACCACATGCAAACTTCATGACCATTTTTATGAAGTAACAATGCAAGCGCTGTCCCCCACGTTCCTGATCCAATAATTGCTATTTTTTTCATGTATTACCTCCTGCTTTAATTAAATCTGTTCAAAATGACATTCTTTCCCCTTAAAACCTATTCCTAGCTTTATTATTTCCTCTACACCATGTTCCTTTAATATCGTATCATATTTCTTTTCTTCTATTTGCTTTATCGCTTCTTTCGCTGCTATTTCTATCGTCTTTTTGTATCTTGCTTTTTTGAATTCTAGTACTATCCCTCTTTTTTTGTTGTCTTTTGGTATTAGTATTACATCACTTCGACCTATCCCTGTTTCTAGCTCACTTTTTACAATGTATTTGTGTTTTAGTTTTACAAATAGCCCCAAACAAAATACATGGTAGTATTTTTCTGCTTCCTTTCCTGCTGCATCGTACATGCTCATATTTTCTAGTATTAAAGCCTTGAAGTTTTCTATGAAGTCCTCTATGTTTCCTTCTGTTAGTTCCTCTAGCATTTCGTCTATTTCTGTTTTTCCTATTATTTCTGTTATCCATGTTTCTATCATGCTTTCGTATGATCCTTTCAGTTCTCTGTTTGGTATTTCTAACTTTGCTTTTATTATTCCATTTCCATCTGGATCTCTTCCTATTTCCTCTGGATTTGCTATTTTTAGATACCCACTTTGTATCATTAAACTCCATATACTATCTTCATCTGTGTTTAGGTTGTTGAAGTTTACGGCTTCGTTTATTTCTTTTATAGCTTCTTCCCCTTTTAGTATTTTGTTCAGGTTATTTACTACTTTTTGAAGGTTGTTTTTCAGTAATATCTTTATTAAATCATCGCTTCCTGTATTTACCCAATAGCCTATTAATCTGTTTTCTTTGTCTTCTATATAATTCAGTACACTCCATGGGTTATATATTTGTTTTCTATTTAGATTATATCCATTGTACCATTTTTTTACTGCTTCATAGCTATCTTCTTTTTCGTAGTACTTCAATATTTCTATTACTTCTTCGTCATTAAATCCAAATTTGTCATCGTTTATTGGTATTAACATACTATCTACCTTTGGATTATTTAATCCACTGAATATGCTTTCTTTCGCTACTCGACTTACTCCCGTTAGCACTCCTTTTTCTAACTTTTCGTTTGTTTTTAGGGCTGCACTTAGCATGTTTCTTAGAAATTCTATTATTTTGTCATAATATCCGTTTACATAACCGGATATTATTGGTTGGTCATATTCATCTATTAACAGGATTGTTTTCTGTTTGAAGTATCTGTAGAAATACACCATTATATTTTTTAGTGATTGCTCGTATTCTACTTTACTTGCTGTAAAATTTATTATTTTTTCAAATATTTGCTTTTCTATATCATACATATTTTCTATTAGATAATCATTTTCCATATATATTTTACTTATTACTTTTTGTATTCCCTCATAGCAATTTTCCCAATTACTTTCTTTTATTTCCTTTAGTGATATCTGTATTACTGGATATTTCCCCTGATGCTTCATTATTTCTTTATCCTGTTCTATCTTTAGCCCATTAAATAAATATCTATTATCTACTTCTACTTTCCCTGCTTGCCTATTTTTGAAATCATCGCAGGTGCTTACTCCGTTATCAAAAAAGTATCTTATCATGTCTAAATTTAACGTCTTACCAAATCGCCTTGGGCGATTTATTAGTATTACTTCTCTAGTTAGTATATCTTGTAGTAACTCTGATTTATCTATAAAATATGCATCTTTTTCTATTATTTTCTTAAAACTGTCTATTCCTATTGGTATTAGCTTTTTATTCATATGTTATCCCTCCTTTTTCTTGCCTATTTTCGATTCAGTTCCCTTAAGCAATCTACCTACATTTGCTTTATGTTTGTATATCGTCAATATTGCAAGAAGTATTGCAAATACTAGATACGGCTTCTTATCATCAAAAATCAAAAATACTATAGGAGTTGCTAGTGCTGTAAGAATTGATGCTAATGACACATATCTAGTTGCTAATATAACTACAACCATAATAAGAGCTGCAATAAATCCAACTAATAGGTTTATAGAAAATAACAATCCCAACGTAGATGCAACACCTTTGCCTCCTTTAAAATTCAAAAATACTGGCCAGTTATGCCCAAGTATGACTCCAGCCGCGGTAAATACAGTTACCATAGCTTGATCATTATAGTCTGCAAATAAATATTTCATAATTAATACAGCAAATACACCCTTTAGAAAATCTCCTAAAAAAGTATAAATTCCAGCTTTCCATCCTAGCGTCCTTATTACATTTGTTGTTCCCGCATTGCCACTACCGTGTTCTCTTATATCTATATCTTTCGCAAATCTGCATATTATGTATGCTGTAGATATGCATCCAAATAAATACCCAATAACTAAACTAATAATATAATATAATTCCATGTCTAACCTCCATAAATTTTGATTTCCCCTCTCCCACATCGGGAGAGGGGTGAGGGTCTATTTAAATCTATATATTTCAGCAGCCCCTATTATACCTGCATCATTGCCTAGCTCGGCAATTTTTATTTCTGTATTTTTTATATTAATTTTACAATCTTTCATTTCCTCTTTTATTTCAGCAATTAATGGATTTAGAAGTTTTTCTCCTACACCTGTAATTCCTCCACTTATAGCTATTATTTCTGGTTGAAAAATAGCTATCAAGTTGTTAATACCAAGAGCAATATACTTTAGATGTTCTCTATATGACTCCATTGCAAATTCATCATTTGCATCTATTGCTTGAAATATTACTTTACCATTTACATTTTCCGGATTTCCACCTGTTAGCTCGTATATCTTTGAATCCTTATTTTTTTCTAATTTTTCTCTTATTCTATCTTCCCAAGCTTTTGTAGAAGCATAAGACTCTAGGCAACCACACCTTCCACATCCACACCGCTTTCCATTCATAACTATTACCTGATGCCCAAATTCTGCTGCTCCACCATCCGCACCTACATATAGCTTACCATCTATTATTAATCCACCACCTACACCAGTCCCAAGTGTAACAAATGCTACATCTTTTGCTTCCTTTAGACTTCCGTGCACATACTCACCAACTACTGCACAATTAGCATCATTTTCTACATATATAGGTAGTTTTATAAACTTTCCTAGTTCTTCCGCCAAATTCATATTATTTATTGACACATTTGTCCCAACTACTATACCTTTTTTATTAACAGGACCCGGAAAACCTATCCCAATAGAATTTATATCAGAATATTTAAGATTGTACTGCCCCATCAACTTTTCTAACACCTCTGCTATATTTTTTATTTCATCCTCTGCCGAAATATCTCCACTATTTTTAATCTGATCTTTATACACAATATTGCCATCTTCATCTACAATTCCAAATGCAATCTTACTCCCACCTATATCAATTCCTATATTATACATATGTCTTATCCCCCTTTAATTAATATATAAGTTTATTTTACTATTATTTATTAAAAAAAGCAAGATTAATTTTTATCTTTCTTGCAATTTGATAATATTTTTGGTATAATTCACTTATTATTATCATGAAAGGATTTGATTATTATGAAATTTAAAGAAAATATTGCAAGCCTGCTTGCGGAAAATATATTAGAGGTGCCTTATGAGGAGATGCTAAATGCATTAGAGGTGCCACCTGATTCTAGCAAAGGTGATTTTGCATTTCCTTGCTTTAGGCTGTCTAAATTATTTAGAAAAGCCCCAAATATTATAGCAGAGGAGCTATCTGGTAATATATCTAAGCCTGATTATTTAGATAAGATTGAGGCAGTATCTGGATATATAAACTTTTTTGTTGATAGACTTATGTTTTCAAAACAAATATTAGATAATGTAAATACAAATGTTGATTTTTATAAAAGTGATATTGGAGGGGGAAAGACAATAGTTATAGACTATTCTCATCCTAATATAGCGAAGCCTTTCCATGTAGGTAGTCTACGCACAACTATTATAGGTGCAATTTTAGGTAAGATTTTTAAAGCAGCTGGATATAATTTTATTGGTACCAATTACCTTGGAGATTGGGGAACTCAGTTTGGCAAACTAATAGTTGCTTATAAAAAATGGGGCAATGACGAAAAAATAAAAGAGAATGGTGTGTATGAGCTTGTCAATATATATATTAAGTTTCATCAGGAAGTAGACACTAACCCAGCCCTAGAAGATGAAGGTAGGGCAGCATTTGCTGACTTAGAACGTGGCAACCCAGAATATATAAAACTTTGGAATTGGTTTAAGGAAATAAGCCTTGTTGAATTTAATAAATTATACAAACGACTAGAAATAACTTTTAATGATTATACAGGCGAAAGTTATTATATATTAAATAATCTTGACAAGGAAGTTATTAACAACTTGAACCAAAAGAATCTTCTTGAACTTAGTGAGGGAGCCTATATAGTAAATCTTGAAGAACAAAAGCTTCCGCCTTGTATTGTCTTAAAGAGTAATGGAAGTACTATATATGCAACTCGTGACCTAGCCGCTGCAATACATCGTATGCAAAAATATAATTTTTACAAATGTATATATATTACAGATTACAAACAAAGTCTTCATTTTAAACAGTTTTTTACAGTGTTAGATAAGATGAATTACCCTTGGGCTAAAGACTTAGTGCACATACCCTATGGCTTTGTAACCTTAGAATCTGGGAAGATGGCTACTCGAGAAGGTAACTTTATTGTTTTAGATAAATTGATCGAAGAAGCGAAAAATAAGGTTTTAGAGGTAATCACCGCTAAAAATCCTGATTTAGAAAATAAAGAAGAGGTTGCAGAGCAGGTTGGTCTAGGAGCTATAATTTTTAATAACATATATAATAATATTTTAAATGATATTGTTTTTAAATGGGAAACAGCATTAAGGCTTGATGGTGAAACTGGACCTTATGTACAGTATACTCATGCAAGAACATGCAGTTTGATTAAAAAGAATGAGTCTTTAATAAATTTAGAGAAGGTTGATTTTTCACTTTTGACTGATAATACTTCATTTGATCTAGTTAAGCTAATCTCAAGCTTTCCTGACTCAATCATAGCTTCGGCTGAAAAATACGAGCCAATGTATGTGGCAAGACATTTGATTGAAATATGTAAAGCATTTAATAAATTTTATAATGAATATTCCGTTCTAGTGGATGATGATACGGTTAGAAATACTAGGCTTTATTTGGTGAATGCTGTGAAGAATACACTTAGAGAAGGATTAAATCTTTTGTGTATAAAAGCACCTGAGAAGATGTAGAAATCGTAACTATTCAGCCCCCCCATAAGTTAACACTTTATGTTGTCGTTGCGAGGAACGAAGCAATCTCTCTTTAAACCTGATTTTATATAAGATTTAGAGAAATATAAAAACGGGATTGCTTCGCGAAAAGATGCTCGCAATGACATTATAAGGGGGTGATTCTAAATAATTACGAATTCAGATAACAAAAAGGATGTATAATTTATACATCCTTTTTTGTTCAACCTTTTATTGATTTGCCACAGGCGGTTTCACCGCATTCGTCCCAGTCTCTGGTGTTGCTGTTGGCTCAGTTACTGGTGTTGTTTCAGTCGTTGCTGCTGGTGGTGTCACCGGCACTATTGGTGTAGTTGTCGTATTTGGTGTATTTACATTATTGGTCGTACCAGTTTCTTTATTTATCATTACATTTAAAACAACCGCTAACACAATAAATACAAATATTCCAACTTTAGTTAGTGACTCTAATCTACCTTCTTTTGTCTTTGATTTATTCTTATTATAATAACTATCTCCTACCGCTGTTATTCCTGTCATAACCCCAAAACCTCTTGTTTTACTTTTTTGCATGAGTATAACAATTATCAGTAATATAATTATTACGATATATACTCCATATAATATTGTCATCAATTTAATTATCCCCTTTCTAATTAGTACCAATATCTCTGCATACTGCCATTGTAGGAGATTGCTTCGTTCCTCGCAATGACAATACTTAGGGTATTTACTGAAATTATTTATTTATATTAAAGAATGCTTTTTTTCCTGGATATTCAGCTACGAAATCTAGTTCTTCTTCTATTCTTAATAATTGGTTGTATTTTGCTACACGATCCGAACGGCAAGGTGCACCAGTTTTGATTTGACCTGCGTTTAGTGCTACTGCTATGTCTGCTATTGTAGAATCTTCTGTTTCACCTGATCTATGTGAAACAACTGCTGTCATTCCTGCTCTGTTAGCCATCTTTATAGCATCTAATGTTTCTGTTAATGTTCCTATTTGATTTAATTTTATTAGTATAGAATTAGCTACGCCTTGTTTGATGCCTCGCTCTAGTCTTTCAGTATTAGTTACGAATAAATCATCCCCAACTAATTGTACTCTATCACCTATTTTATCAGTGATCATTTTCCAGCCTTCCCAGTCTTCTTCGGCTAGAACATCTTCTAATGATATTATTGGATATTTATTTACTAGATCAACCCAGAAATCAACCATTTCTTCTCTAGATTTTGTAAATCCTGATTTCCAAAAGTCATATGTTCCATTTTCTTTATACATTTCTGAAGCTGCTGCATCTATAGCTAACATAAAGTCTGCATCATCGTTATTGCTTGCTTTATATCCTGCTTTAGATATTGCTTCTAGTATAACCTGTATAGCTTCCTCATCACTAGATAAATTTGGTGCAAATCCACCCTCGTCACCTATGGCGGTTGATAATCCTCTATCCTTTAAAACTTGTTTAAGTGTGTGGTATACGTCTGTACACATTCTTAGGGCATCGCTAAATGTAGCTGCTCCTACTGGCATAACCATAAATTCTTGTATATTTACTGTATTATCAGCATGTTTTCCACCATTTAATATGTTCATCATAGGAACTGGTAATGTTTTTGCATTTACTCCTCCTATATATTGATAAAGTGGCATTCCAAGTGCATTTGCTGCTGCTCTAGCAACTGCGATAGAAACTCCAAGTATCGCATTTGCACCTAATTTTCCTTTATTATTCGTGCCATCTAATTCGATAAGTAATTTGTCTATTGCTACTTGGTTAAGGGCGTTCATACCTACTACTACTTCTGCAATAATGCCATTAACATTTTCAACTGCCTTTAGTACACCCTTACCTTTATATCTACCTTTATCACCATCTCTAAGCTCTACAGCCTCGAATTGTCCTGTAGACGCACCTGATGGAATCAGTGCTCTTCCCATGAATCCTCCATCTAAATGTACATCAACCTCTACAGTAGGGTTTCCTCTTGAATCTAAAACCTCCCTAGCAATAACATCTAAAATTTCAACATAATTTGGTTCTATCATAATATTAACTCCTCCCTTTATATTTAATTATTCAGACCTAAGTCTGTCATTGTGACCTATCTTTTAACAATCACAGACTGCTGATATGTACTAACTATCTTTTGTTTAACTTCTATGTTCCAATTTAACTAAACATTATCTTAGAAATACCCCAAAATATTATTATTAGTATAAATATGCCTAAGATTAATGAGCTCCATTTTAGCAAATCTGTTTCTACTAATGTTGATTTCCCCTCTTTTAGTTTTTTAGAAAACTCATTCATTTCTATTTTTATGCCTTGTTTTTCTAATACACTAAACAATATTTTCAAATCTGTATTATCAAAGAAGCTTATGTTTATCCATACTGGATTTTCCCTATCTTTTGTATAAACCTTTACCCTATATCCTATTTGAATTCCACTCCATACAAAAGATGTGTCAATTTTAACTATACTTGAGTAATCAACAATATGCAATCCTCGGTATATAAATTTTTCTTCAAATAATACTAGTTTTTGGACATATGTATGCCTTATGACAACTAAATCCATTACCAGAAATATTATAAGTAATACAAGCAGTGTAGGAAAATTTTCTGGCATAGTATACATTTTTGCTAAAAAATATACGAGCAATGGTAGTAATGCTAGTTTAAAAAACCAAGCTATTCTCCAGTCTGGTTGAATTACATACGGTATAGGTACCTTGTCTTTTTGACTTACATCTGTTAAGGCATATTGCTTTTGTTTTTCAAGTGCTATCCTTAACGTTTCACTGTCAATAAGGTTTTCTTCTAACAAAATTTCCCCTAACATCTTTTTACCCATAAAACTCATCCTCCTTTTAGTCAATCCACAATAATTTCACTTTTGATTAAGCTTTCTCCTGTCATTTCAGGTGGTTTTGGTAGTTCCATCATTTCTAGTATAGTTGGAGCTATATCACAAAGTTTTCCACCTTCTCTTATTATAGCATTTTTTTCAAAATTTACAAGTATAAATGGAACAAAATTTGTGGTATGTGCTGTATACACACTTCCATCCTCTGGATTTATCATTTTTTCAGCGTTTCCATGGTCTGCACAGATAAACATTTGCCCTTCTACTTCTAGTAATTTATCTACTACACGTCCTACACATTCATCTATAGTTTCGACTGCTTTTACTGCTGCTTCGAATATCCCAGTATGTCCTACCATATCGCAATTTGCATAGTTTATTATTATAAAATCATATTTTCCTGATTCTATCTTTTTTATAAACTCGTCTGTAAGTTCATATGCACTCATTTCTGGTTTTAGATCATATGTCGCAATTTTGGGTGAAGGTATAACAAGTCTATCTTCACCTTTATATGGTGCTTCTATTCCGCCATTAAAGAAGAATGTTACGTGTGCATATTTTTCAGTTTCAGCTGTATGGAATTGCTTTAAGCCTTTATCTGATAGATACTCTGCTAAAGTGTTTTTTATATCTTCTGGTTTATATACAACAAGCTTATTTACTATATTGACATCGTATTCAGTAAAACAAACATACCTAACCTTGATAAAACCTTTCTTCCTTTCGAATCCTTCAAAATTCTCTTCACAAAATGCTTTTGTTATTTCTCTAGCTCTATCTGGTCTAAAGTTAAAGCATATTATAGAATCATTTCCATTTATAGTGGCTAATGGTTTATCGTCTACAGTTATAACTGTAGGAACTACAAATTCATCTGATATATTTGCTTTATATGATGATTCTATAGCGCCTTGTACACTAGTTGCTTTTACACCTTCACCGATAATCATTGCATTGTAGGCTTTCTCAACTCTTTCCCATCTGTTGTCTCTATCCATAGCATAATATCTACCTGTTACAGTAGCAATCTTACCTACGCCAATTTCTTTCATTTTGTTTTCTAGCTTTTCTATAAAACCTTTTCCTGAGTTTGGTGCAGTATCCCTGCCGTCTAAAAATGCGTGTACGTATACTTTAGACAGGTCATGTCTTTTTGCTAGCTCTAATGTGGCATAGAGATGTTCTTGTGTACTATGAACTCCACCATCGGATAAAAGTCCATATATATGTAATGTCGAATTATTATTTTTGCAGTTTTTTATAGCTTGCAAAAACTCCTCTTTGTCAAAAAAATCACCGTCTTGTATAGATTTTGTTATTCTAGTAAGCTGTTGATACACTATTCTCCCAGCACCCATATTTAAGTGCCCAACCTCTGAGTTACCCATCTGCCCTTCAGGTAACCCTACCGCAAGCCCACTAGCACTACCTTTTGCCCAAGGATATTCTGTCATAAGCTTATCAATATTTGGGGTATTAGCCACTTTAACAGCATTTCCCTCTACTATATCGCTAAGCCCAAAACCATCTAGTACCATTAATATTGTTGGTCTTTTAGACATGTGTAACTCCTCCTTTGTTTTTATTTCATTCTATTAGTTCTAGCTTATTCATCAACAATAATAATGAATCCGCTATTTACATCAGCCATTCAACTTATTCTCCTTCCATTTAAGCCATTTAAATTTATACTCATATCCTATCAAACTATCTATCAAATCCCAGTTAGGTTTATCCTTTAGCTCATATATCTTTTTAAAAAATACTTCATCATACTCTTCGGAACATATAAAATCATCTCTGAAATTCTTCAACCATCTTATAGTTTGTTCATTACCTGCCTCTATACATACCACCTGTTGGTATTTCTATAGGCTATTCTATACCCCAATCTTTATAGATACTCTCAGTACTTTCCCGTATATCTATATTACTCCCCCATCTCAGAGATGACGCATGCCAATCTCCTGTTGTATTAAGCTTACACGGTAAATTTAATGCATATACCCAAGTTATATAAAGCATAGTATCACCTTCCTAGTTAGCTAATTAATTATTTACTTAATTCCCTTCATAATTCACTATCCTCTCAAAATCTTCCTTCAAGCTAGCACCACCGACAAGTCCGCCGTCAATATTCGGCATACTAAATAATTCTTTTGCATTTTCTTTTGTG
>Ga0209319_1001043_pt1 | contig 25871 bp, 23 predicted proteins | sample RifGroE2_FD_184000 | JGI IMG/M metagenome (GOLD analysis project Ga0209319, IMG submission 184000) | Groundwater microbial communities from Rifle, Colorado - Groundwater E2 (SPAdes) (version 2) | ecosystem: Environmental > Aquatic > Deep subsurface > Groundwater | place: Rifle, Colorado, United...
AAGGAATTATCACATACAGGATTATTTAAGAATCCTTTGTAAATTTATTTATGTCAGTAATGGGAAGTTCTTAAATTGGGTTTGTCTTTCTATCTTAATTTTGGGTGTCTTTCGCACAAAACAGGACAAATTGGCGCCTGCGGACGGGATGGCGCCAGCGGAATTCCAGATAAGGACTGCAGATCTACTTCTTTAAAATATAGATCAGCGAGCTGCTTTTTCTTTTATTGAAAAGTGCCGGTAAAGCAAAATATGATCCTTTAAGTATTCCTGTAATGAATGCCATCCTGTTTCCTTTATATCTTTCGCTTAGGATTGATATATAAAATACATCAAGAGGCAAAGGTCTTACATTTACCATACTGAATCCCTTTCCTTCAAAAAGAAACCCGAAAGTATCCGGATTGAAGTGCCACAGATGTCTGGGGACATCATAAGCGGCCCAGTATTGTCGAAAGTGATCTGCATCGTACGAACTGATATTTGGCAGGGCAATTATGCAGGTTCCTCCGGGTTTTAATAGGCGGCTGATTTCCTGAATATAGCCATGCAGATCATTGAAATGCTCAAGGACATGCCAAAGCGTAATTGAGTCAAAACTATTTGATTCAAGGGTAGATATATCCGAAGGTGATATGATATCGAGTCCAAAATTTTCAGCAGATGCATCGCGGGCTTTTTTATTTATCTCAATTCCCCTTGCCATCCATCCGGCATCTTTCATAGCTGCAGCAAAATGGCCTGTCCCGCTTCCAATGTCAAGAATGGTACCTTGTTTAAGTCCGGTTTCATTAATTACAATGCTTCTCTTTTTCCTGAGCATCCTTTTCCTGACCATTCTGTAAATCTTATTGACCGGCCCCTTTGAGGTATCACTATGAGAAATATAATCTTCTGATTCATAATATTTACCTATGGCTGTTTCATCAGGATGATCCTGGGTGAAACAGAAACCGCAAACAGAGCATGCCCATACAGGGAATGACTCATTGCTTTTGAAATGGTCGTTGCAGACTATTTTAAGATTTATCGCGGCAGAAGAACAAAGAGGACAGCTGTTATGGTGAACCATACTATTCCGGCTTTGATTTTGAGCGCATCACTATAAACAGATAACCCAGGATCAGCAGGATGAAGATTGCTGAGCTTGCATAAGAAATTCTATTCCCGATTGTATAGGATGCAGGTTCAAACCTGAATTTAATTTCATGATCTCCTGCCGGGATGATCAATCCTCTGAGTACATAATTCACACGGAAATGGGGAGTCTCATTCCCATCGATATAGCTTTTCCAGCCGGCAGGATAATATATTTCTGAGAACACTGCAAGATTTTCATTTACAGAGTTGCTTGTATAAACAAGTTCGTTTGGTTCATATGTTTTAAGTCCGATCTTATCGCCTTCTGATTGAGGATAAGTATTTCTGTTAACCTGGTCCTGAAACTTTCTGTCGATAACTGCTTGTTTTGCCGGATCTATACTGTTTATAAGGGAGATCTCTTCGTTGGCATTTTCAGCAAAGAGAGGATCTGAGACAAACCAGGCATTGCCAAGCGCTTTTCTGTTTTCAAGCGGAGGTGCCTCAGGATTATAAATCACATATTTGGTATTCAGCATATTAAGCGCTGATGTGCTGTTGAAAACTGACTCAAAGTCTTCCAGCGATTTAGCAGTGCTTCCAACTGTTCTGATAAGAGATAGATTGTAAAAGAGAGATGTGTCAATCAGTTCCTGGTATCTTTTCAGTTTGGCTCCGTGATATCCTCCTATTGATTTATGGAAGAAAGACGTGGATGCATCATTAAATGTTGATACGCTTACATTAAGTACCCTGAAATATGATTTGTCCTGCAGAATATATGTGTCGGCAGCTGTCGGAGCCTGGAGTTTTGCTTTTGCCTCTTTTCTGACAAACTTGTCGGAATTGAGATATCGTTTATCAACCAGCCACATATCGCCCAGGAAAAGAACAGCAAGTAATAGTATTGCATAATCTTTCCGTAGTTTCTTATAAAAGAAAGCAAGTATGACTGAAGCGGCCATCAGTATCAGAATGAGTGACCGGAAGGCATCGCTTCTGAGAAGCTTTTGTCTGTCGGCAACCAGGGCAGAAGAGAGCCAGTCAGGCATCTCTATTGTCGATTCGGAAGGTGAAATAAAGGAACCGGCAAGACCTGGGAAAATAATATAGATAAGTGTAATTCCTCCTGCTATACCAGCTGCGAATTTAATTCCCCTGAATAGCATTTTTCTCGATGTTGTACCGTTGAAAATATCTCTTAATGCCAGTATTCCCAGGAAGGGGATGCAAAATTCGGCAATAATAAGTATTGTAGTTACCGCCCTGAATTTATTGTAACCCGGAAAATAGTCAAGAAACAGGTTGGTCAGGGGCATGAAATTTTTACCCCATGCGAGCATTACCGAAAGAATTGTAGCGCTCAGTAACCACCATTTCTCTGGTCCTTTGACGATGATTAGTCCGAGTAAAAAGAGAAAGAATATGATTGCTCCCACATATCTTGGTCCGTCAACCCATTGCTGTGTACCCCAGTATTGCTGAAACTGGTTAACATACTGGGCTGCATTATTCCTTCTGAGGGTAGTGACTGTTTCAGATGTTTTATCAAATGGTTTGCTGGCTCCGCCCTTGAAATTAGGTATAAGAAGTGTCAAAGTCTCATCAACACCATAGCTCCATTGAGTTATGTAAGACTTATCAAGTCCGGTCGTTTGGTTTGAGTCGCTGGTTACAAGGTCCGATTTACCTCTGGATGAATACTTTCCATATTCATATGTGGAGTACAGAGCACTGAAATTCATTCCGGTTGAAAGCATAAGCGGAACTATCAGTATCAGTGAACTTTTAACGAATTTCATAATCTCCTTATCCCTGACAGAAAAGATAAATTCCAGAATTATGAAGACCAGTATGCATAACAGGGCATAATATGTTATCTGGGGATGGTTGGCAAGTATCTCCAGTGTAAGGAAGAATGTTGCAAACAGCGCTCCTTTTATAGCATCATATCTGTATGCATAGATTATACTTCCGATCATTGGCGCCATGTAAGCAATAGCCAGGGTTTTGGTATTATGACCGGCAGCAAGAATGAAGAAGAAGTATGTTGAGAATCCATAAGCGATAGCTCCTGCAACAGCGAGCCTGGAGTCGGTTTTAAACATCAGGAGAAGAATATAAAACCCAAGCATTATCAGGAATATATAGGAGGCCGGGTGCCTGAGAAAATTAAGGGCGGAGTTTACGGATCGCATAATGTTACCCTTATAAAGTGTTGATATAAGGTAAGCAGGCATCCCGCTGAACATACTGTTTGTCCAGAGAGGTTCTTCCCCGTATTTTGCCCTGAAATCACTTATTTCCTTTGCTGAATTCTGGGCAACCGTCCCATCATTTGTATTCATTACCTTACCCTCAAGGACAGGATAAAAATAGACAAGGGAGAGTATTGTAAATATAAAAATTGCCAGCAGATGCGGCAAAGCAGGCTTTATTCTGTCGCGGATCTCCATTTAAGAAATTTTATAATAACAGTTTAATGAAAGGACAAAAGTATTTAAATCCCTATTATATTATGTCACTTAAGACATTTTTATAAACTTCAATTACTGCCCTGCCAACTGAATCTGGTGAAAACCTGGATTGATTCTCCATGGCTATAGCCTCATAATCAAATTTTTTATTAACTATTTCATGAATTTTTTCTATCCAGGATTCAGGATTGTTTTCTGCCAGGATACCGTTTCGTTCATGAATGAGTCCCGGAAGAGCGCCGGTATCTGAGGCCAGCACCGGGGTTCCGGTTGAAAGCGCCTCCGCAGTAACTATCGAGAAGGTCTCTGTGTCAGATGCATGGAGGAATATGTGGGATTTCTGCAGCAAAGATGCTATTGATGGCTTATCAAGATAACCGTGCCAGGTAATATGAAGGTTCTCAGGCGTTTTATGGCTTCTCAACATCCCGGTCTCGAACCCTTTCCCAACAATATTAAGATTTATATCATAACCGGTTCCGGTGGCAAATGAGCAGACTGAAACAATAATCAGATCAAGCCTTTTGGGAGGCTTCCATGTTGCAACACATGCAAGGTTGAGACTTTTTCCGTCAAATATAATTTTTGGCTGAAAGGAGAATATTTCAGTGTTTACAATATTGGGAATCACAATAATATTCTTATGACCAGTCAGTCCGTAGATTTTTCCTGACAGGAATTCAGAAACAGCTATGACAGCAGAATTCCTGAGGTAGGCTTTAAGTGCTATACTCCTGTACAATGGATGCTTCAGGAGTCTTCCCGCTTTTGACCAGTGCTCCGATATAATCATTTTTGACCCAGTCTTTCCGGAAATGAGATAGGAGACTATGCCGCATGGGAAAATCACATTTGAATGGATCAATGCCGGCTTTATTCCGGGAATGATCTTATTAAGTTCACGGAATACAATCCTTGCAAGCAACCAGGGATTTACATAATAGAACTTCCAGAATCGTGAGTAAAGATCAATTGCTATACGCCTGTTACCGAAGAACGGAGATTCGGAAACTTCCTTCTTAAGTATCAGATGGTTTGACGGTAATACATTAACCTGAACAAAAGCAATATTTTTCCTTAAAGAGCAGACTGCAGCGGCCTGATCCTGTATAAAGATCCCCTGCTGCGGATTTTGTTCGGTAGGGTTCCAGAAAGAGATTATTAATATCTGAGGATTCATTCTGTTAATTGTTCGGTTCTGATTTCTTTTTTATGAAAAAACATGCCATATCTCCCTGCTTGCTTCGGTTAAGCATTTCCGACTCATCCCGGTATCTCTTTAATTCTTCTAAAGTGAAAATATCATCGGGTGCCGACATTGTCAGACCTCTCATATACTTTTCACTCCTTATAAACTGTAATGGTCCGGAATCAAAAACTATCTCATCTGTTTTCAGGTCAGTTCCGCTCAAAAGTATCTCTATGCTTTTAGCCGTATGCAGAAAGAAATGGCGCGGGGCATCCAGCCCGACCCAGAATTCCCTGTATTTATGCCATGCATGGCAGTCACCCACCGGAATACGGATGACAATAACTCCTTCCGGATTCAGCAGCCTGCTAAGATGTTTGATAACATGCTGAGGATCGGGCATGTGTTCAAATGAGTGATGAAGGGTAATGAAATCATATTTGTCATCAATCTCCGAAATATCTTTCTTCAGTATTTTCAGCCCCTTTTCATAAATCAGATCAGAGGAAATATAGGGGTCAATCCCGGTGAGATTTCTGAATCCGCTTCGCTGAAGCGACAATAACTTACGTCCTGCACCTGTACCTATATCAAGTATTTTCGAGTTGAAATTAATCTCTCTCTTCCTTATCCAGGGGAATGGATGATCAAATATGAAGGATAAGAGAAATCCTGGCGGGTTGAAATAACCCATATAGTGGTTTATAAGGCTTTTTTTAAGAAAGAAATTAAACCGGTTTAGCTTTGAAGGGAACCTGGGTTCATCAAATGCGTAATATTCAGGAGGATAGTATTTGTCCATATTTGATGGAATATCCTTTAGCTGAATGCATTTACAGTTTGAACATTCAATATACTCAAACACATCACCAAGTCCGAGTTGTCTCTCCCGTGCAATAATTATTTCATTGCCTGTTTCATTACCGCATATCCTGCATCTTCTTCCATTCATAGGGTGATATAAAACAAATTATTTATATGAATCATTACCTATCAGTTTTGCGAGCCACTCCACATCCATCCTGAAAAAGCTGAATATGATACCCACAAGTGAGCGCAGTTTCCATACCGGTTGTTTAAAGCCGTAATTTGTCAGTGAGTGTCTGTAATCTTTTCCTGCCCCCTTAAAATCCTTCCGGATCAGTTTATAACGTCCTGACCTGGAATAGCTTATTACCAGTCTGTTTTGAAAATATTCATCAACTACTTCCCTGGTAAGTCCCTGATTATTGCAGAAATCGGGATATCGTTGTATTGCCGACAGGAAAAGGGAATACATCCCGGTAGTCATTTGCGTTGTATATGTTTTTGTCACCTGGTCCGGATATATTCTCCAACGTCCAAGAGGTTCACTGATATATGCAAATTCGCCTCTCATCATCAGCTCGAGAATAGTTGGCATATCCACCAGAGGAAGACCAAAACCCTGCAGGAATCCTCCTGATCCTGTCAGAATATCGCGCCTTATCATTACGGTAAGGGCTGGAATCCCCGTTTTCATAAACTTTGTAAGGAATTTTCCGGGAGGTTTGTTGAAGAAAAGGTCAGGGTCTTTGTCGTCATCAGGAGCCAGGCTGTAATTATATGAAAAATCATCAGCCGAGATGAATGTCTTTCCCCATGACAATACACACTGAGGATTCTCTTCAAGGGCTTCCACCTGTAAATGCAATTTACCCGGCAGCCATACATCATCACATTCCAGGATGGCAATATATTTCCCTGAACACTGTTTCAGAGCAAAGTTGTACGATTCGCCCAGCCTGAAAATCCCGACATTTTTTTGTGTGAAGGCCTTTATTCGGCTATCTTCCTGAGCAAACCGGCTTGCAATTGAAAAAGTTGAATCGCTGCTGCCATCGTCAATGATTATCATTTCCCACCTGGCATATGTCTGGGCCTGTACCGACCGGATGCAATCTGTTATATACTTTTCATGATTGTAGGTGGGTGAAATAACAGATACAAGTGGCAGATGATCGTTCATTTCCTTAACAGGATTCTATTTTCTAATGGTTCTGATGAATGGCTTTTATGAGTGCTTTCCTGAAGTAAAGATATATATTTTAATTACCCATTAATAAGCCTCAGAAGCCTCAAACTCCTTTTTTTGTTTAATTTTGGATGTGTTTTAAGTAAATCACAGAAACTGAGTGGCAGAGAGCGAACTAAGGCGAAAAACAGTTAAAGGCTTCTTCTGGAGCTCCCTGGAAAGTCTCCTCAGTCAGGGACAGGGAATAATCTTCGGGATCTTTCTGGCGCGAATGCTCTCACCTGATGAGTTTGGTCTTGTTGGGATGATCACCATATTCATTTCCGTATCACAGGTATTTGTCGACAGTGGCCTGAGCCAGTCACTGATCCGTAAACAGAACTGTACAACAGTTGATTACAGTACTGTTTTCTGGGTTAATCTGATTATCGGGATCGTATGTTATGTAATAATATGGTTATCAGCTCCACTTATCGCGGACTTTTATGGAAACATGCAGCTCGTATCCCTTACAAGAGTTACATCGATTTCTATAATTATCGGGTCATTTACCCTTATTCAGCAAACAATACTTACAAAAGATGTTGATTTTAAAACACTGACAAAATCTTCCACAACCGGAACTTTTGTATCAGGAGTCTCATCACTCATACTTGCATACTATGGATTTGGCGTATGGAGCCTGGTGTGGAGGAGCATTATTAATCAGGCAGTAAGAACGGCAGTTTTATGGGGGCAGCACAGGTGGAAGCCTGTGTTTTCTTACAGCATACCTTCACTTAAGGAACATTTTAAATTCGGGTCAAACATTCTCATCATTTCTCTGATGGCTGCATTTTATAAAAACCTCTCTAACCTTATCATCGGGAAAATCTATTCAGAAAGGATCCTGGGGTACTACACAAATGCTGATCAGTACAGTATGATGCCTTCCAGTGCAATAACAGCAATAACAAATAAAGTCACCTATCCTGTACTGGCGGAGATACAGAATGACAACCTGAAGCTGAAGGCCAATGCAAATAAGATCATAACCAATGTTATGTATGTATCTTTTGTAGTGATGTTCGGTCTGGCAGCGATAGCCGAACCGCTTATCGGTGTGATCCTGGGTGAAAAATGGCTTCCTTCGGTGATGATATTTCAGGCCTTGTGTATTGCCTATTCAATTTCCCCGATGCATGTGATAAATCAGAACATAATGAAAGTCAAAGGCCGGACCGACCTGTTCCTCAGAACTGAAATAGCCAAGTATCTCATTTTTACACCGCTGCTTATTCTTGGTGCTGTTTTCGGAATAACAATACTAATTGCAGGAATTGTATTATTTTACTGGACCGGATTCATTGTCGGCGCACTATATTCAAAGAGACTGATTGGTTATCCGGTGTTCAGGCAGTTTCTTGATTTCCTGCCGCTGTCAGGAGTTGCTTTTGTACCTGCAATAATAACATGGAGTATTGGCATCGTATTCACTATTTCTCCTGTTATACTGCTGATAATACAGTTCATAACCTATCCGTGCCTGGTAGTTGCTTTATCTTATATATTCAGGGTGCCGGCTTTCTTTGAGATAAAAGATATTCTCACAAACAAGCTGACTGTGGCGAATTTTCTTAAAACATTTAACCTGAATTAAAAATATCAGGGTTATTCCAGTAAAGAAGCTAACTTTTTTGTAAGGTTCCTTCTGGAGAACTCCGAAGGATCATCTTTCAGGATAAAAGGGTGTTCCTTTACTTCGCAGATATAGCTTTTAATATTTCTTGTGTCAGCATAATCAAAGCATCGGCCATTATTCAGTTTTGATATCAGCACGGCAGCCTCTCCATCCTCAGGTCCCAGGCAGAGAATTGGTCTTCCCGAGGCAATATATTCAAAGATCTTTCCTGTCATGATAATTTTATTATCTCCATTTTCCGGAATTATGAGAAGAAGGAGAGAAGAGTTTGCCATATGGGTTATTGCCTGATCATGAGGAGTATAGGATATGAAATCAACAGAATCAGAAGATACTGCAACCTTTATGACGTCTTTGATGTTTTCCGGTACCTGTCCGACAACCCTGAAGGAAAAATCAATGTTTTCTTTCTTTAGTTCCGATAATGCTTTCAGGAAGCCATTTACAGGATATTTATGGGAAAGAGTACCAACATAGGTGATTGTAAATTCTGATGGTTCAATCCTTGTAATATCTTTAAAATCAGATTCATCAAAGCCATTCATTATTACATCAGTCTTAGCTTCAAGGCCGTCGGCCTTTTCAGATAACAGATCTTTCAACCGGTGTCCCACTGTTATTACCCTGTCGGCTTTTTCAAGTACAGTACTTTCGTAGAAGCGGTCAATTCTTTTTGAAAGCCAGGTAGGATAAAACTGATCATAATAATATATATCGGTCCATGGATCTCTCAGGTCAGCTATCCATTTTATTCCGGGGTATCTCTTTTTAAGCTTGAATCCGATAAGCTGTGTGGAATGAGGCGGACTGGTTGTAACAATTGTTACAATTTTCTCTTTCTCAATCAACTCACATGCTTTATTAAAAGCAAAACTGTTCCAGCCTCTGCGGGGATCCGGAATAAAAAAGTTACCCCTGATGAAACGCCCGGCTTTTCCCTTCCAGTTACTATCACTGTTGGTTGCAAATCCGGCTGAGGGGACCTTTGATTTATCTGAAGAATAGATTCGGAACCAGTCTGTAGCACGGGTTTTGTGTACCTTAATGTCAGCAGAAAGTTCTTTCTGAAGAGAAAGATCAATTGCAGGATAGGCTGCATATTCAGGATCAACAGTCAGGATGACCGGCTCCCATCCGTATTCCGGAAGATATTTCGCGAATTTAAGCCATCTTTGTACACCTGCTCCTCCACTCGGAGGCCAATAGTAGGTTACAATAAGAACCTTTTTCATTTTAAAGCATTTTCAGTAAAGTCTGAATAGATACTTTCTCTGAAATGATCTCTTTTAGTTGTTCAATATTAACCCTTTCCTGCTGCATGGAATCGCGGTACCTTATTGTGACGCTCCTGTCCTCAAGGGTCTGATGATCGATGGTTATGCAATATGGAGTACCGATAGCATCCTGCCTTCTGTAGCGCCTGCCGATGGAGTCCTTGTCATCATACTGGCAGTTGAAATCAAATTTCAGATCACTGACAATTTTTTCAGCTATTTCTGGCAGCCCGTCTTTTTTCACAAGGGGCATTACCGCAAGCTTTACAGGAGCAAGAAATGAAGGTAACCTGAGGACAACCCTGGTATCTGTGCTGCCATCTTCTTTCTTAAGCTCCTCTTCAGCATATGAGGCAGAAATTACCTGGAGGAACATCCTGTCGACGCCTATGGATGTTTCAATTACAAAAGGGACATAAGATTCACCCTTTTCAGGATCGAAATACTGCATCTTCTTCCCGCTGTATTCCTGGTGCTGCTTCAGGTCATAGTCAGTTCTTGAGTGAATCCCTTCAACCTCTTTGAAACCAAAAGGGAATTTGAATTCGATGTCGGTGGCAGCATTTGCATAGTGAGCAAGTTTTGTATGATCGTGGAACCTGTATTTTTCACTTCCGAATCCAAGCGCCTGATGCCATTTCATACGGATCTCCTTCCACTTCCTGAACCATTCAAGCTCAGTTCCGGGCTGTACAAAGAACTGCATCTCCATCTGTTCAAATTCACGCATCCTGAAGATAAACTGCCTTGCAACTATCTCATTACGAAAAGCTTTGCCGATCTGGGCTATTCCAAAAGGGAGTTTCATCCTTCCTGTCTTCTGTACATTCAGGAAATTTACGAATATGCCCTGAGCCGTTTCGGGTCTTAAATAAATCTTGCTTGCACCATCAGATGTTGACCCCATTTCGGTGGAAAACATAAGATTGAACTGTCTTACTTCAGTCCAGTTTCTTGTTCCCGATATCGGACATACTATTTCATTATCAATGATAATCTGTCTGATGGCAGCAAGATCAGAGTCATTTAACGCTTTAGTGTACCTTGAATTTATTTCATCTGTTTTTACCTGATTGGCAAGTACGCGTGGATTAGTTTCGCGGAATTTCTGCTCATCAAATGCCTCTCCAAACCTCTCTTTTGCCTTATCAACCTCCTTGTTTATCTTTTCTTCGATTTTAGCAATATGCTCCTCGATAAGAACATCGGCCCTGTACCTTTTCTTCGAATCCTTGTTATCGATAAGAGGGTCATTGAAGGCATCCACATGTCCTGATGCTTTCCATATTGTCGGATGCATGAATATTGCAGAATCGATTCCGACAATATTATCATTCAGAAGAACCATACTGTCCCACCAGTATTTCTTTATATTATTTTTAAGTTCAACACCATACTGTCCGTAGTCGTAAACTGCACTTAAACCATCATAAATTTCGCTTGAGGGAAAAACGTAGCCATATTCTTTACAGTGAGCAACAAATTTTTTGAAAACATCATCCTGGGCCATAATTCTTATTTTAAATATTGAAGAAGGCAAAAGTATATTAAAAAGTTCTGTTTTACAATGAGTTTGAATTTAAACACAGCCTTCTTTGCAAAGCAGGGATGGGGCTTGGGGCATAGCCGTCAACTTAAGAAGTCTGAAAAAGGTTTAACGGGGAGGATTAATAAAGGCAAACGGGTTTTATTATCGAAATTCTGTTCGTTCATAATATTTTGGTGGTGGTTGATTTGATGAATTAAACAAAGTTTCCCCTCCTTTTGAAGGAGGGGTGGACGCAGCACAATGATAGTTAAAGTATTGCAAAGGCTGGTAGCGGCCGGGGTGGTTGATTGGTTTATCAGATCGATTCTTTTTTTTATTTATAACTTTCCTTATCTCACTTTTTAAATATTCAGGTTCCTGGAATACAAATCTGTTTTCAGACCTTAATACAGTGAACCCAAAGCCCTCCAGGTATTTATCCCTGTTTTCAGTCTATCACATATTGCTGCCTCAGCCGAAGTGGACCTGTTTCTGAGAGATGATCTGAAAGATTTAAGGCCTTTACTGTTGAAGAGGTTTTTGTTTACCATCGATATAAAGGTAAAAAAATCAGTAAATCAACCACCCCGGCCGGGAAGTTAACCTTGTAAAGATCAGATAATCAACTGTCCCGGCCACCCCTCCTTGAAAAGGAGGGGAAACTTTTTCTGCTCTCTGTATTTACAATACTTCTCTTAGGTTGATAGCTAGGGGGTTGGGGGTGAGTTCATGTGAATCAATAAATCTATTTGTATCTTTATCTTTTATTATTTGCATATCAGCAGATGAAAAAGAGAACAGATTTTCTTGTTATAGGATCGGGGATTGCCGGTCTCACATTTGCCCTGAAGGCATCAAAGTACGGGAAGGTTTCGGTAGTTACAAAGGCTAATCTTGAAGATACCAATACACGTTATGCGCAGGGAGGTATAGCTGCTGTGTTCAGTGAACCCGACAGTTTTGAGAAACATATCAGGGATACTCTGATTGCAGGCGACGGCTTCTGTGATGAGGAGGTTGTAAGAATGGTTGTTCAGGAAGCCCCTGACAGGATAAAAGAACTTATTGAACTTGGGGTTTCGTTTGATCAGAAGGAGGACGGATCATATGACCTTGCCAAAGAGGGAGGGCATACCGAACACAGAATACTTCACCATAAGGACCGCACCGGGGAGGCTATCCAGAACACTTTGATGGAGCAGGTAAGGAGAAACAAGAATATAGAGATCTATGAACAGCATTTTGCGATCGAAATTCTGACCCAGCATCACCTTGGTGAGGTCCTGAAAAAAAACAATCCTGATATCAAGTGTTTTGGAGCATATGTTGCCGACCTTAAAAGCCAGAAAGTAATCAGCTTCCTCTCGAAGGTAACTGTTATTGCTACCGGCGGAATGGGAAATGTCTATATGACAACTACCAATCCGGAGGTTGCTACAGGTGATGGTATTGCAATGGTCTACAGGGCGAAAGGAACTATTGATAACATGGAATTTGTTCAGTTTCACCCGACCTCTTTTTGGGATCCTAACAAGCGACCTTCATTTCTTATTACCGAAGCGCTCAGGGGATATGGGGCAATACTGAAAAATATTGCAGGTGAAAACTTTATGAAGAGGTACGATAGCCGTGGATCGCTTGCTCCGAGGGATATCGTCGCCCGGGCTATTGACAATGAGATGAAGATATGGGGTGATGACCATGTCTGGCTCGATTGCAGACATCTTGAACCGGAGAGACTTAAGGATCATTTTCCCAATGTTCATGAGCATTGTCTGGCGCGTGGTATTGATATCACAAAAGACCTTATCCCTGTTGTGCCTGCTGTACACTATTCATGCGGTGGCATTAAAGTGGATAAGGACGGGCAGAGTAATATCAGCCGGCTTTATGCTCTTGGTGAAGTGGCTTCAACAGGACTGCATGGAGCTAACAGGCTGGCTTCCAACTCACTGATTGAAGCTGCGGTTTTTGCTCACAGAGCCGCAAAGCATGCTGGTGCATGGATTAAGGATCTGACCTTTGAGGAGAAAATTCCTGCCTGGGACTACAAGGGAACTACTCACCTGGAGGAGATGATACTTGTTACTCAGAATTACAAGGAAGTGCAGATGATAATGAGTAATTATGTGGGTATTGTGCGATCTGACCTTCGCCTTAAAAGAGCCCTTGTACGTCTTGAAATTATTTACGAAGAGACGGAAAGCCTTTTCAAGCGATCACTTATATCAAAAAAGATATGCGAACTAAGGAACATTATCACAGTAGGCTATGTTATAATTAAAATGGCCAGGAACAGGCAGGAGAGTGTTGGATTGCACTATTCCATCGATCATCCGCGCAGGGCAATCACCGAATTCTGATACAGTTATAATGTATGAATCATCTCGAATCATCATTTACCGGTAAAAACAGCCTCTGGAGATATATTGCCATGCTGGCTCTTGTGTTACTTGCCAGTAATATCATTGGCGCTTTACCTTTACTTATAGCAAGCTCTATAAAATCATTTTCTGATCCTCAGATAATGTCGCAGTTCTCAGCAAACCCCAACGATTTTTCTGTGCTCGGTATCAATGATAATCTGTTGCTGGTTTTAATGTTATTTCCTTTCATTGCCGGACTTGTTGCATTTGCACTTCTTTTAAAACCATTGCATTCAAGGTCATTCCTGGCAACCATTAACGGTACCGGTAAGATAAGATGGAAACGATTTCTTATCGGGGCTTCTGTATGGATGGTCTTCATGTTGTTATACCTTGTTATATATAAGCAGTTTGATCCTGAGAATTTTACAATAAACAATAAAACAGCTTCTCTGATCATCCTGGCACTTATTTCATTCCTGTTTATACCTTTTCAGGCAACATTTGAGGAGGTTATCTTCCGGGGGTATCTGATGCAGGGATTTTCAGTCATAATCCGGAACAGGCTTTTCCCATTGGCGATGACATCTGTCCTGTTTGCACTTATGCACTCCCTTAATCCTGAAGTTAAAGATTATGGATTCCTTACAATGATGCCTCAGTATTTAGTCTTCGGACTGATATTCGGGCTGGTAACAATACTTGATGACGGGATAGAAGCAGCGCTGGGTGCCCATGCTGCAAACAATATTTTTCTTTGTATTATGGTGACGCACAGATCATCAGCGTTACAGACCCAGGCCCTTTTTGAACAGCATAACATTTACCCGTGGACAGAGCTGGCAGGCCTTATAGTTACAGGTATTCTTTTTATACTGATCCTCCGGAAAATATTTAAATGGAATGATTTTTCGATAATTTTCAGAAGGGTGGAAAAGAAAGAAATGCCGGCTCAGATTCCATAAACAGATGTTTTATCTTCGGTCCTGAAATCGCCCCACTTTTGTCTGATCTCATTGATTATCATTTTTACGTCATCAACCTCAATGGCTGTAAGAAGTTTAAGACGGGTCTCTTTGAAGTGGGGAAGACCTTTGAAATAGTTAGAGAGGTGACGGCGCATTTCGTAAATTGCTCTTTTCCCCTCCTTGAATTCGAGGGATTTATCGAGATGCAAAAGTGCAAGATCAGCTTTTTCATTTACTGAAGGCTCCGGTAATAACTCTCCTGTATCGAGGTAATGCCTTATATCCCTGAATATCCATGGTCTTCCAACAGTGGCGCGGCCGATCATTATACCATCAACACCGTATCTGTCAAACATCTCCTTTGCTTTAACCGGACTATCAATATCTCCGTTACCTATTATGGGAATTGTCATTCGCGGATTGTTTTTAACAGCTCCGATGAGCGTCCAGTCAGCTTCTCCTTTATAAAGCTGGGCCCTTGTTCTTCCATGTATGGTAAGAGCTTTAATCCCGGTATCCTGGAGGCGCTCTGCGATATCAATTATATTCCTGCTCTCATCATCCCAGCCAAGCCTTGTTTTTACAGTTACCGGGAGCTTCACTGCTTTAACGATTGCTTCAGTCATCTCAAGCATAAGGGGTATATTGCGAAGCATACCTGCGCCGGCGCCGCGGTTGGCAATTTTCCTGACAGGACATCCGAAATTAATATCGATAAGTTCCGGTCCGGCCTCTTCGGCAATATAAGCAGCTTCAACCATTGCATCAATGAGGTGTCCGTAAAGCTGTATCCCGATAGGCCTTTCAAAATCATAGATATCAAGCTTCTTTAAACTTTTCGCCCCATCTCTTATAAGTCCGTCGGAGGATATGAATTCAGTGTACAATACATCTGCTCCGTTATTCTTGCATACCATCCTGAATGACGGATCAGTTATATCCTCCATTGGAGCCAGGAACAATGGATAATCAGGTAGAGAAATATTGCCTATTGTCAAGAGAGTTATATTTGCAATTATTAATTAATAAGCCTGCTGCAAAAATAGTAAAATGGAGTTCAATTCAGGCATGAAGCTTCCCGAATGGTTTTCAGGTGTTGAGACCCGGATGAGAGATAAAGAGGAAATGGCTGATTAAAAATTGTTTGATAATGAGGTTACTTTGTCCTCAATATCTTCGGTTTTTATTTTTTCCGGTTCGTTCTTCCTGTAAAAATATACAAGACCATATTCTTCATTCCTGATCTTTCTTGTTTCTTCAGGCAGATCAATGTGACTCTTCTCAACTTCATTCCACATCTGGAGAATTATCTCATCTGCTTCCCTGCGAAGAGCTGCATTTTTCTCCAGAAATTCGAAGTTTTTTTTGGCCTGGTTGTTATGAAGAAATAATGCCTGGACAAAGTTTTCGTATCTTACTTTGACCACTGCGATGGTGGGATTTGTAATCGGATTTCCCCCCTTTCTGATTCTGAACTCCTCTCCTTCAATAATTCTTTTCCCCCAGCTTACCAGTTCATTTTCTGAATTTAATGAAGGTACTGTTGATTCATTGGCTGCCATCCCATAATAGGTTCTTGTTTCAGAAGACAGATCACCCCGGTAGATTGCCATATTCATCACTCTTAGAAAGTGAGTAAGGTAAATCCTTGCTTTCCGAAGGATCTCATTATAATCCTTGCTTTTGGTAGTCTGAACATTTACCGAATGCCGGTAAAACTGAATATTATTCTCAAAATGTGGAAGAAGTTTCTGAAGCCTGACAACAGTTTTTGACGAAAATGCAAGCTTATGAGGAGGAAGGTCCTGCCCTTTCTGCATGGCAATCTTCATTGCCCTTATACGTGCAGTATCGGTATTTGGCAATCTTCTGTAAGGCATGTTGTATAGAGGATGTTTAAAACATGTTCATAACAATTGCGAATATATAATAATTTTGTTAATAACCAAGACTATTCGCATTTTTATGCAATTCATTATTAAACTATTCAGAAGTCAGGAATTATTTTTTGGATTGTTAATAAACTCAGAAGCTTTTCTGATACTGAATTACTTACACAGAAGTAACTCTCGCGTCAGATCCTGGCCAATGAAATACAGGATGCATGAAGGCTTATTGTAAGGATAAGGTAAAGATCTCTGGCTCTTTCGGGATTCATCGAGAAAAACCTGTATTTTAAAGAATTATGCTGACAACCTGCCAGACAGTCTCCACATAAAGTGCATGTAATTGATGGTTTTCCTTTCCTGATATCTTCAGCATTAAGTGCGTCGTATTTGCAGAATTTTGTGCAATGCATGCAGAGAGTACAGCTCTGGTCAATGTACATCCTGAATGGATTGACATACTTTAAACCATTAACAATTGTTCCTACAGGGCAATACATTACACAGTGTACCATTTTCTTCCTCTTCAGGGAGAAAAGGATCATTATCCCTATTCCGGTTATTCCGAATGCTAAAGCGATGAGAGTTGCGATAAGCAGCGGTACATTAAACCATCTCAGCAAAAGCGCCATTGCAATTACCAGGATCAGGATTGTGGATTTTATGACTCCCTTGTGTTTTAATATCTCCATTGATGTCTTTCCCGATGAAGCTAAATTATCAAAAGCGCCAAAATAACAGAGATGACTGCACCATGCAGGGCCTGTAAGGATCACCGTGCTCAGGAAAAGGATTGTCATTACCGATAGCTGTCCCCTGTATAGCGGACCGCCGACAATCATCATTGGTATCGGGAGATGCAGCTTGCCTGTCATCAGAAACTTTTCAAATCCTGAAAGGCCGATTGCCAGCTGTGTGAAAAAAATAACAGAGAATATTGTCCAGGTTATTTTTCTCCATTGAGGGACATTCTGTGGATCCTGCATCTTATATGCAACAACTGCTCCATAAAGAGAAATTATAAAAATCTCCACCCATCCGGCTCCTTCAAAGAAACGTTCAGCCAGTATCATCGGTCTCTCTACTTTTATCTGAACAATGGCAAGCAGGAGAAAAGTAAGCGCAAATACAGATAAAGGCAGCCTTATATTCTTCTTAGTCATTTCGGTGTTTTGCTAAGATTAAACTCCTTTCTATATACTTTCATTGCAAGACTTTGTACAGTTTCATCTGATAAAAGTCTGGTTATTGCCTCCCTTATCGGGGCATATTTCTCATGAACAGGGCAGGGGTTATTTTCATTGCAGTGTTTAAGACCGAAGCCGCATCCTGAGTATGAGCTGTCTCCTTCAATTGATGAAATGAGCTTAATAAGGTGAAGTTCAGGCTTTGAAGGATCAAAGTAGAACCCGCCTCCCTTACCCTTCAACGATTCCAGAAATCCGGCCCTGACCAGACGTTGTAAGATCTTTGCAGTATAGAAGTGGGGTGCCTCTATTTCCCTGGCAACCTCTGCTGTGCCTGGTCTCTTTTCCTTAATGTTTTGTAACTTGATGTAAACCAGTCCTCTGAGAGCGTATTCGGTTTCCTTGTTAAACATATTACATATTATTTATTACAATTCTGATTACAAAAATAAAAAAAATATTTTATAAAATACCAAGAGACCATATTGTCTTATAAGGAATAAATATATAACTTTACAGTGGTGATTTATTAATATAAATGTTTGAAAAGAGATATTTCAATAGTAGAAACAGTTGCAATGGATTATCGGCAGGCACCGAAAAGCTTTATGATATTATCAGTCGAGCAGATCAATTAAAAAATAAATTATGAAGGATGATCAGCTCTTAATAAATAAGATTAAGAAACTCAGGAAAGAGAAAAATGCTGTTATTCTGGCACATTATTACCAGGAACCGGAGATTCAGGATATCGCTGATTTTGTAGGTGACAGTCTTGATTTATCAAGAAAATCATCTACGACCGATGCCGATATTATCGTTTTTGCCGGTGTCAATTTTATGGCGGAAACAGCAAAGATTTTATCTCCGCAAAAAAAAGTTCTAATACCCGATTTGAATGCCGGATGTTCTTTGGCTGAATCTTGTCCAACCGATGAATTTAGGAAATTCCGGGATAAATACCCTGACCATATTGTAGTTTCATACATAAACACTACTGCGGAAATTAAAGCATTAACAGATATTACATGTACTTCAACCAACGCTGTTAAAATAATTGAAAGCATACCTGAAAATCAAAAAATAATTTTTGCACCTGACCGGAATTTAGGGAATTATCTGAACAGTATTACAGGCCGGGATATGGTAATTTGGAATGGAGCCTGTCATGTACACGAGGAATTTTCACTGGAAAAGATTTTAAAAATAAAGAATACATATCCGGATGCTAAATTAATAGCCCATCCTGAATGTCAGAAACCAATTCAGATTGCTGCGGATTTTATCGGGTCAACTTCGGCGCTTTTAAGATATACCGAAAGAGATGGTGGCATGGAATATATTGTTGCTACAGAATCGGGAATCCTGCACCAAATGAAGAAAAGAAACCCGGAGAAGCTATTCATACCTGCACCACCCATTGATTCGACATGTGGCTGCAGCGATTGTAAATTCATGAAACTTCATAATTTACAAAAGATTTATGATAGCCTTAAAGAGGAGAAATTTGAGGTAAATATAACTCCTGAAATAAGGGAAAAAGCACTGATCCCAATACAGAAGATGCTTGAGTTATCAAGTTAAAAGATAATAAACAATGGGGAAAGAGTATTTCTTAAAGGAATTCAGACAGGAACGACGGATAATACATTGTTTTCAACATGTTCCGTTTGAAGGACCTGGTATAATAAGCGATTGGGCAATAGAAAATAACCATAATTTTACATTCACAAAATTCTGTGAAGATTATTCTTTCCCGTCAATTGATGAAATAGACTTACTAGTGATAATGGGAGGCCCTATGAGTTTTGATGATTTTGACACTTATTCATGGTTAAAAGTTGAAATTGAATATATTAAACAGGCCATTCAGGCAAATAAAGCTATAATCGGAATCTGTCTGGGCGCTCAATTAATTGTCAATGCACTTGGAGGAAAAGCATTGCATGGGCATACAAAAGAGATTGGTTGGTTCCCTGTTCAATTTAATAAAACAGAATTAGATAAGCTTGGATGGGACATGTTTCCGGATGAGATGAATGTATTTCATTGGCATGGTGATACATTTGAAATTCCACAAGGGGCTGTTCATCTGGCATCATCCAAAGCATATCCAAACCAGGCATTTCTCTATAATACCAGAGTTTTAGGATTACAATTTCATTTTGAAATGGACAAAAGGGCAATTGAATCCATTATTAAAAACGCGGGAGATGAATTGATACCATCTGAGTTTGTACAAACCAAAGAAGAAATCATGAAGAATAACCACTTCATAAAACAAAATAATAAAATAATGAAGGTGATTTTGGGTAAAATTATAAATTATTCAAATAAATCTTAAATATTAACTATCATGAAAACAGTAACTGAAATACTATCAGTAGAACATCAACATATTCTCAAGGTCATAAATTCTATGATAAATGAATGCGACCAATTGGAAGCAGGCATGGAACTTGATAAGTCATACTTTGAGAAAGCTATCGATTTCATAAAAAATTATGCGGATAAATTTCATCACGCAAAAGAAGAAAATATATTATTCGAGGAGTTAAACAAGGATACCGTGCATATGCACTGCAATCCAATATCACAAATGCTTTATGAGCATGATACAGGAAGAAATTATGTAAAAGGTATGGAAGCCGGTTTAAATGAAAATGACAAAAACAAAGTAATTGAAAACGCCAGGGGCTATGCATTTCTTTTACAAGACCATATTTATAAAGAAGAAAATATTCTTTATCCAATGGCTGATGAGGCTCTTGATAATGAAACTCAGGCAGAAATGCTAGTTAAGTTCAGATTGGCAGAAGAGGATAAATTTCCAGGAGGAATGAAAGAAAAGTATTTATCGGTTTCAAAAGAACTTGAGGTATCAAAGTAAGGTTATTTAGTACTCCAATATTAATTAAAATTCAAATGAATAAAAGTGTCAATGATTACCTATAATCTTCTCAAAGACAAACAAGGTTTAATATTTGGGGCTCTAAACGAACTCTCAATTGCCTGGCAAGTAGCAAAAAAAGTTTATAATGAGGCGCTTATTTTGTATTAACAGACACTCCTGCAGCACTCAGAATGGGGAGTAGCTAAAATAAAGTTATATTAACTTCATGATTTAGTGTATTTTATTTATATTTGCATAAGGTCGTTCTTTAAATATTCATAATTAAAAGGCGTTAGCTTATTTTTTATAGGGAAATCTGGTAAATTTCAATTAGACACAAAAGATAAGAATAATACCCATGCATAGCGTGGGCTGTTCTTATTTGTGTCTTGGCTTACCAGAGCCACCCTATAGATAAGTTACAGTTCCACGCTTTCGCTTTTAAACGTTCCGGGATAGAATTTTCCGGTTAATTTTAAATTTGGTAATAATGAATATAAGTATCAGATATGAAGCCACAACCCTGAGCCAAATGGCAGGAGAGTTAATCATTGCTAACAAAGAACTTGCCTTTCAAAACAATGAGAAAGAAAACAATGCAATGACTCATGACCTTGAGCGCTACATCAATGAACTGAGTGTAGCTGATATAAAAATAATACAATGAACAAAATTGAACAGGATGTTGTTTTTAAGCTTGATGAGCAACGTACACCCAAAAGATGCAGTCCATCTTTAATTCCTTTGAGCTGCTATGGTAAGTCGCTTATTTCTACGGAATCTATTGTCCTAAGATTATTTTAAATAAAAAGGAGTAACGCATGAAATTAAATGAGGTCACTCCTTTGACGATGAAACATCTCGCAGTCACAATATCACTTATCATTGTAGCTGCTGCATCGCGTGTATGGCCATTGCAATCTCTCGGATCAACTGTTGGGTGGATTACTTTCTATCCTGCAGTTATGGTTATTTCTATTTATGGAGGTCTGTGGTCTGGTTTACTTGCAACACTCACAATATGTTTAATAGTTATTTTTTTTTGGTCACTTATTGTAACACAACCTTTCATAAAAAATACAGCAGATTGGCTTGGTGTGGCGGTGTTTATATTTACGGGAACAATGATCTCAAGTGTTGCAGAAGCAATGATTCGTGCACGTGAAAGAGTGAAAAAAAACAATGTACAACTCGAAACTGCAAACCGGAAACTGGAATCAGAGATAACCCAACGACAAGAAGCAGAAGAAAACCTCCGGCAGATAAATATCAAGCTCGAAGCAATGAATAAAGAACTCGAAGCCTTTTCATATTCCGTCTCTCACGATCTTCGGGGTCCCCTGCGTGCAATTGACGGCTTCTCAAGAATTCTTCTGCAAGATTATATGAATACACTCGATGACGAAGGCAAGAGGTTGCTGAATATCGTGAGTAATAATACGAAGAAGATGGGGCAGCTTATTGACGACATCCTTTCCTTCTCTCGCGTAGGGCGAGAAGAGATTGGGCTGTCAGAAATCAACATGGGGAAATTAGTAAAGGATGTGTTGGGCGAATTGAATCAGGATGCCGTCGGACGGAAGATAAAAATAGAGGTCAGGCCGCTCCCGGATGCCCATGCAGATAGTTCGATGATTCGTCAGGTTCTTTTCAATCTTTTGTCCAATGCCATTAAATTCACAAAACCGAGAGAAAGTGCATTTATTGAGGTCGGCTGTAATCCAGGTGTTCCCCCTTCAGATAAAGGAGGCAGGAGTGGGTCTGCTGAGAATGTCTATTATGTGAAAGATAACGGGGTCGGGTTTGATATGAAGTATGTAAGTAAACTCTTCGGCGTTTTTCAACGCTTGCACGGCGCAGATGAATTTGAGGGGACAGGCATAGGGCTCGCTATTGTAAAACGTGTTATAGAAAGACACGGCGGACGCGTCTGGGCTGAGGGAAAGATAAATGAGGGTGCGACGTTTTCTTTTACACTACCAGGGATTATTTTGAAAAAGTAAAATAAAAAGGAGGTCAACATGAGCACAGAACAAATAGAGATCCTGCTTATCGAGGACAATCCGGATGATGCAGAACTCACAATAAGAGCGCTGAAGAAGCACAATCTTGCCAACAAGCTGGTATGGGTGAAAGACGGCGCTGAGGCGATGGATTTCATTTTTGCTGCCGGCGCCTACACCGGTCAGAGCCCCAAAAACCATCCGAAACTAATATTGCTGGATTTGCGGCTGCCAAAGGTGGATGGACTGGAGGTTCTGCAGAAGATTAAGTCTGATGAACAGACGAAGCTCATCCCCGTTGTTGTCCTGACATCTTCAACGGAGGATAGAGATATTGCGGAGAGTTACAAACTCGGTGTGAACAGTTACCTCTCCAAACCGGTGAGTTTCGATGAGTTTATAAGGGTGGTCTCAGAAGTTGGGCTGTACTGGCTGCTGCTGAATAGACCGCCGGTGACTTGAAAGAGTTATTAAAAAGGAGAAACCATGGATAGAGAACTTCGAATCCTGATACTTGAAGATGATTCTGCCGACGCTGAGTTGATGCAACGGGAATTGCGAAACGCAGGGATAACTTTCTCGGCAATGCTTGTGGATTCAAGAGAAGGATTCATAAAGGGGCTTGAGGAATTCTCTCCGGATATGATTCTCTCAGACAATAAACTTCCTTCCTTTGACGGAATTTCAGCGTTAGATATCTCTCAAAAGAAGTGTCCTGATATCCCATTCATTTTTGTAACAGGTACAATGGGAGAAGAATGGGCCGTTGAGACACTAAAACGGGGGGCATGCGACTACGTCCTTAAGGACCGGATTTACCGGCTTGCATCTGTAGTGAAACGTGCATTACAAGAGGTAAAGGAGCGGAACGAGCATAAGCGGGCGGAAGAAACAATAAAAGAACATGCAGAGCAATACAGAACGATCGTATCGGCTACTTTGTTTGGATTCTTGCTTACTGATGAGAAAGCGAAACTATTGGATGTAAATGATACCTATTGCAGCATGTCAGGATACACGAGAAAAGAATTATTAAATCTTTCGATTTCCGATCTTGAAGCAACTGATAAACCGGAAGATGTTGCCGCACGCATACAAAGAGTCATTGAATCCGGTACTGATCAGTTTGAAAGCAAACACAAAGCTAAAGACGGTCGTGTTTTTGATATCGAAGTCAGTATGAGTTTTTTGTATTCCCGGAAACAATTTATTGCATTCATTCGTGATATCACCGACCGCGAACGTGTCAAACAAGAGCTTATCAACGCCAAAGAACACGCCGAGGAAAGCGACAGGTTAAAAACTTCATTCCTTCACAATATCTCCCATGAAATCAGGACACCGATGAATGCAATAGTTGGTTTTTCTGCACTTCTCGGGGAACCTGATGTGGATGCACAATCGCGCAAGGATTATATTGAAACGATCATGCTGAGCAGTAATCATCTGCTGTTGATTATTAACGATATTATAGATATTTCCAATATCGAAGCTAATATTGTAAAAGCCGATAAAAATGAGATAAATATAAATTCAAAACTTAAATCATTATGCAACCAGTTTATACCGGTAGCTAATGAGAAAAAAATTCAACTGGTCTGCGAAACGGGAGTGCCGGATTCAGATGCATTAATTATTACTGACAGTACAAAATTAACTCAGATTCTTACAAACCTGATAAATAATGCTATTAAGTTCACTGACAAAGGGTATGTAAAAGTTGGTTGTGTGCTTAGAGACATGTTCCTTGAATTCCGGGTTTCTGATACAGGAATTGGAATACCTCAGGAATATCACAATAAGATATTTGATCGTTTTTACCAGGTACAACACACGACCTCAAGGTTATATGAAGGAACAGGCCTTGGACTGGCAATAGCAAAAGCCTACGCGGAACTTTTGGGCGGGAATATCCGGCTCTCATCAGAACCAGGAGCAGGAACATCATTCTTTGTTACAATTCCTTATGAAAAACAAGTTGTTGCAACAGAAACTGTTAAAGAAAAAATGGGATATGAAGTCTTTGTATTCCCTGAAAAAAAGACAATTCTTGTTGTTGAAGATGTTGACAGCAACTTCAAACTGATTAATTGTTTTCTTGCCGGTGCAAATGCAGATATTATAAGAGCATCCAACGGGGAAGAGGCAGTAGAAATAGCATTGGCCGAAAAGAATATTGATCTGATCCTCATGGATATCAAAATGCCTGAATTGGATGGATATACAGCTGCTAAGATAATCTGGGAATCAAAACCCGACATACCGATTATAGCGCAGACTGCTTATGCTGACGATAAGGAAGAAGCAATTGGTTCAGGTTGCTCAGGTTTCATATTAAAACCATTTGATAAAAAGAGTCTTTTAAAAGTTATACGTGAATTCATTTAAGTCTGTAAAGGACTGTCAGGCATATTGCAGATCACACCTTTCCTCGCTAAAACCTAAAGCTGCAATGAAAGTCATCCAGTCCGTCACGCCTGGACTAGTGGCTTTCCCACCGATTATTTGTGGGAGTACTTTAAGGTAAGGCTATAACTAAGTATTATGTGCTATTAGAAAATAAAACTCATTTGGTCTGCATATTCAATAATCTAAATGGATAAATTTGAAAGATTGGAAAATATTAAACAAGTCATATACTTTCGTTTTTCAACTACTTTCTCAAAGGAGTCGGGGATATGTCAAAAATAGCAGAAGCCAATATTTTTGTAACCGGCGATAATCTATGGAGACAATTTGAACAATGGCCTCCGGCAGGTGTAGATAAACAGGTTCTGTATTTACAGGAAGATGGAAAAATGGAGTAGAGCAGACCTGAAACGGCTGTAAGTTTCAATGAGTACATAAGCGATCCCGCAAAACCTGTACCTTATACCGAAGATGTCCATTTTAAAAGGACAAGAGAATATATGACTGACGACCAGTGTTTCGCTGAACGAAGACCGGATGTTCTCTCATTTAAAACAGCCATATTATCGGAAGATATTACTGTGACAGGTGTTGTCACTGCTGATCTGTTTACCTCAATATCTTCAACAGATGCAGATTTTGTTGGCAAACTTATAGATCTCTTTCCTGACAGCCTTTCTTATAATAATGTAAAAGCAACTATCCGGATATATCATGATAAAATGATTTCAGGCAATATTCTTTTACCAGTGTTGAAAAAACAAATCCTGTCCCTCCGAATAACTTTGGAAGAGAAAACTTTGATTCCTGATTATCAGTCCTGACTTGTGACGCTTCACAACATTAGTGCGGTTTTATTTTCTAACATACTGAATATGAATGATAAAAAAATCATAAAGTTGATTTTTACCGCACTAACGCCTATTTTTTGGAGTAT
>Ga0209319_1001045_pt1 | contig 25851 bp, 53 predicted proteins | sample RifGroE2_FD_184000 | JGI IMG/M metagenome (GOLD analysis project Ga0209319, IMG submission 184000) | Groundwater microbial communities from Rifle, Colorado - Groundwater E2 (SPAdes) (version 2) | ecosystem: Environmental > Aquatic > Deep subsurface > Groundwater | place: Rifle, Colorado, United...
CTAAAAAATCCATAGGTTTATCCTTCTACTGTGGAACCATACTGCTGATAAAATTCATCAGGTCAATATCGGCAACGAAATTACCAAAAATATCTGAAATTTTGAGAGAAAAGTTAGGATCGAGGTTTTCTCTGATCATCAATGTCCTACCATATTTTTCATCTTCGTAAACAATACCCATAACGTTTTCGCCATTGATTAAAAAATATTTCGCCTTATTCATTCTCTAATCCTCCATTGCTTTCATTAAATCATCAATGCTGTGTACTGTGGTAGTTCCGATCCCTGTGTCTGCTTCCTGGATAGCCCGCATAGAAACATCATTGGGAATTTCATCTTCCCATCCTTCGCTAATACCACAAGTCTTACAACTATCCATCATACAGTCGCCACCATCTAGCATACAGATATCCATGTGCCATAAAAAATTATGAAAGACGCAGGGTTTGGTTTCTGGGAAGTAAGGATTACCATTATTTATTTCTCCCGTATATTCATAGCAATAAGGGGTGTCTGTGGGAATGTGTCGATATCGATATTTATATAATTTCAAATGTAATAATTTCCAGGATATGCGATAAATATATCTTGCAATATCTTCAAGCCACATAAGAATCTTATCCAAAGTAGATAGTTTCATATCCTTCATAAAATAGTCCTTTCATTAACTAACTATACCACATTATCCCGATTCTGTCAAGATAAAATTGCACTTTTATTATAATATTCTATCATCGTGTTCGTGATCACTGTCACCAGCAAATTCATCCAGATCAATAAGTCGCATTCCGCACCATGGACAATATCTAAAATATTCTCCCTCATATGGGACGTTGTGAATAAAAGCAGAAGTAGTACATGCATCTAATTTATTCATATTCTTTTTATAGTCGCTACAATGCATACAAATCATTTTCATTTTTTATACCTCATAAAACTACCATTTTATAGTGATTAAGCGCTTGAACAATTTCGTCCACGGTAAGTTCGTTAAAGCGGTTTGGCTCCATCGCTAATCGCCAGACTTCCGTAATGTCGCCAGCATATGGTTTTGGCCAGGGCTTGTCATAATAAATGATATATGCCTTTAAGTTTTTGTCATATTTCCAAAATAGTTTGTCCATAACTACTCCATACCACATAGAACCATCATTTTATTATATCCAACCATCAGTCTTTTCGGGCGTAATAAGATTTATCGTGGTGTTGTAATCATATTCTGTTCCGCCTTCGGGATAATCATCATGACTAAAAAACATTTCTCCTTCAATATAAACACGCCATTTTCCATCAGCCAAATCTTTTATAACGGGAGATTCTTTTAGCAGAGGAACAATGTCGTATTCAATTTCTAAATATTCGTTTACGCATTCGCTTTCGGTTACGATATCAACATCCTCATATTCGAGTAGATCATCATGTTTGTCTAGCCACAACACCATTGCAAATTTCAAACTTCCGTCATCAGTCATGATAAAAGATTCCTTTTATTATAAACTTTTAAACATCTTTTACAAGCATGGGCAAGAGGAACATTAATAGTCATTCGATAATTGCCCTCGAATTTTTGTCCGCAAAGAGGGGCAGATACATACCCCGCTTTTACAAGGTGCTGATCATCAACGCCTTCGCCTGGCTCATAGACTAAATGTAGTTTATTTCCTGAATGAATTTGTGCGTATCTCATATTTTCACCTCATGAAACGCTAGTTTTATCCTGTAGGATTTTTCTTATCTTTTCAAGTCTACCACAAAATTCTCGTTGTGTCAAGACTGTGTGACTGGCATCTGACTTTCCTATAGAATGAGTAATGGATGAATCCTTTGTAGCCAACAAAGCACGTTGGAAACCGGTGTTTTTAGAAATCTCGTTATATGCTCTGTCCAGCAGGTCTTGGTACTCTTGGCTGTGCCTATCAATTTCTTTGCCTTGCCACCAGAGAGTTTGAGTTTTCCACCATTTCTTATCTTTGCCTTTATATTTTGCCTGCATCCCCACGAGTGTGCAAACGTGTTTTTGCATTTCTGGATTTTCAAATTTTAGCGATTGTAAAAATCCTTCCATGCTTGAGCACTTAACACCATCGATTTCGAATGGATGGGGAGCAAAATTTGATAGAGCAGAAGAAGGGTATCCGTTGCCCGATTTTATGTCCATGATTTATTCCCACTCATCGAAGCGCTTTTCATCTAAGCGATGAATCGCTTCTATCATACCGACTTGACTAGGTAGCTTGGCATTCTTTGTCAAGCGTTGATGCATAGATAGGGCTTCGAACATGCAGAACCAAATCAGGCGCAATGGAAATTTATGAGCCAATTTCTGAAATACCTTATCTCGAAAATCCTTTTTCAATTTAGTTTCCCTGATTGTAGTTGCTGATAATATTGAAACATCTTGATACCAGCAGGGGTGATGCGATAACCTGGCTTACCGGTCTTGGGATCTTCAACTTCTTCGGCAAATCCCATGGCAATGAGATTATTCATATCAGCCATTAGTTCTTCCATAGAATCATATTTTAGTTTAATGTCGTCTGCTTTCATTTTCCTCCACATAAAAGTCTTATTTTATTATCTAAAGTTTACCACATTATTCGGTTTCTGTCAAGGGCTTTTTGGTATTATCTGTTTTATAGAAACCTTTTCCTTTATACAGAACATGAGGCGCAAAGTATTTTTGCTGTACTTTATCGCTTTTACAACTGGGACAAAATGTAATAATTACATCCGTTATAGATTTTATAACGGTAAAAACAGTTTTACATTCCTTACATCGATATTGATATTCTGCCATTATTTCTTCTCCTCTAAAAATTTATCCAGATCTTCTGGTTTGACGATACTATAATTTGTAATCCACCATTGTGGTATTCCATGGGTGTCTTTTACGAATTTCCCATCAATCTTTTTTTGTGGAAATTGACTTTCAAGATTTCTACAATATAATAAAGCACCAGTCGTAAAGGGCGTGTTGTCATAAGTTTTATTATATATTTTTAAAGATGCTTGTTTACCACTATGCAACCCATAGATTTGTATTCTTGGCGCAATACGATTTCCATCGTCTGCGAACTGGATTTTTAACTCTTTAACATAAACATATTTCCTATCAAGTTCTGGATAGGTGGATTGAATGGTGCCCAGTATTTCAAACTCATTTGCCAACTGATCAGAAAAAGGAATTCGTAAATTGGGTGTTTCCGTCCAGATTTGTTTGAGGGCATCTAGTCTTTTAATTTTAGTTTTTTCCACATAGGTCTTTTGATATTTATTTTCGCCAGTTGTAAATGCATTATACATATTTAACAATTTGCCATTGTGTCCAAAATTTTGGAAGTAATTAATTTTTATCAGGGTTGCCCATTTAGAAGAAAGATAATCGTTTTCTTCTGCAAATATAAGCAGATCGAGAAAATCACCATCGGTAAAAACTTGCGACAACTGATAAAAACTATCGCCTACTGTATTTCCAAATCCCTTCAAAGTTTTCAGGGATTGTGTGATACTTTTATTTTCTACATCTGCTACGATTTTACGATTATCCTGACCAAATTGTAGAGATGGAAACTTTATACCAAAGGCTTCTTGTGCCTCAAGTTTGACTTCGAACAATCTGTCTTTATCCGAATCGGCTTCAAGAATATTTAGGAATACTTCATAAAATTCCATCGGATAATGTGCCTTGAGATATGCACCGTAAAGACTGTCTCCTGCCACGCTATAAGAATGGCTGGCATTAAAACTATAGGCACTACTGTCGTTGATAATCTGCCAAGTCATATCCGCAATACGTTTTGCTTCTTTGGCGTCCGCATTTTCATTTTCAATTAATTTCTTTTTCATACCGGCAACAAACTGATCTTTATATTTCTTGACTTTTTCTACACGTTTTTTTGCAATATTTTTAATAATCTCATATGTTTTAGAAATCGGAATTCCGGCATAAGCCATAACCTGCATAGCGGTTTCTTGATACAGCATAAAGCTATATGGAAATTCTGGTGTCTGAATCAAATCATCAAGAGATTTGATGCCATAAGTAAATGGCTCACGACTTTCAAATAAGAAATAATTTGATTTGAAACCAGGTCGAATGGCTGCTACAAATGCAGATAAATCTGATATGTTTTGTGGCTTATATTTTGTAGCTCTACCGCGAGTTCCTGTTTGCTCAAATTGATTGATGCCCTTAGTCCAACCATTGGCATACACATCCCAAACCGCTTTGTCGTTTTCACACAATTTTAATAGTTCTGGAATAGTATGAGGTTCTTTACCAATACGATGATATGTGTTGTAAATCAGTTCAACTACGCTGACTTTCAGCAGGTCGTTTTTTAGCAACTTATAATTTTCTGCAAATAAACCGTCACAACACACGCAGATATGTTCGACGTTGCCGGTCTTGATTTTAATCAATCCAAATTCTTCTCTGATGTCTCCATGTGAATACATTAAATGGGCACATGGATGCGGAGTCAGGCTGTTTACCAGCCCAAGATATTTTTCGCTTTCTGTAAAAACATCGTGATATTTTTTATCAATATAGTCTAAAACATTGATTGATTCTTTTTCTTCTTCGCTTTCTGTGTGCTTGATATCCATATCATATTTACGAATTTGTTCAGACACAATATTGGCGGTTTCAAAATCAATGTTGGAAATACGAGAATATAATTTCCAAGCGCTACTGGCTTTTACCGTGCCAAAAGCAATCATGGGATAGCTGTGTCCATCGCCCAAGATTTCAGTTTGTGCCTGAGCAAAAACTTCTGGATTGCCTAGGTTCAAATCGATATCGGGAAGACTCTTGGTTTCCAGTAGGCGTTCTGATGATATGAATCTTTCGGGGAATAACTTGACGGTAGCAGCGATACGATCAATGGTGGTAAATTCCAACAATTTCGAGAGGTAGAAACTCGGAGCAGATCCACGTCCTGTAAGGGTAATATGTCCGCCCATTGCTTTACCCTTTTTAATAATTTCATAATCAAGCAAGAAATAGTCAGACATATTGGTAACACAAACCGTATCTAATTCTTTTTTGATTTCACCTTCATAATAAGCCCAACTACTTAAGGGAATATTATTTTTTTCGACATTCCATTGTTGCCATACCAAACTTTCCAAGATTTTATTTTTTTCATCTTGGGTTTTGTCAGGATAAAGTGTGGGTAACTTGATAATTTCTGGATCGAATATGATGGAATCATATGGTTCAACTGATTCAAATATCAACGTGTTTTCTAATGCTTCACCAATTTCAACTTTGTTGAGAACATCTTGTTCCTGAAATCTTTGAAGAACTTCTTCATAAGAAGGAAAGTCTAAAAACCAGTTTTCTTCATCTGGATATTCAATACCACGTGATAGCAGGTAATCATCTCGTTCTTTAGCCTGGTTGGGATATATCATGTGACTATCCATTCCTGCAATAATAGGAATACGATATCGATTAGATAAATCTAATATTTTTTTATTTAATTCTTTTTGTGATTCCACACTGTGGTTCTGGACTTCTAGGAAAAAGTTGTTTTGAAAATATTCTTGCATTTGTAGTAATAAGTTTTCAGCATCTTCATATTTCCAAATGCCACCTATACATGCGGTTGTAACCCACACATCGTTTTTTGGCAGAGAAAACAGAAGTTCAAGATCGATTCTTGCTTTATAATAAAACCCAGAAATATTTGCTTCGCTTAAAATACGATTAATGCCTTTTCTACCGTTTTCATTTTTTGCCAACAGAATAAGGTGGGCGTTTGTTTTATCTTTTTCCAACCTGTCTTTAACAAAATAAGATTCGGTTCCCAGCAGTGGCTTAACATTAAATTCTTTGGATAATTCCATCGCCTCAATTACGCGCCCACTCCAACCGTGCTCTAAGGCAGAAAACACAGATTGTCCCAATTCAGAAACTCGAACTGCCCGATCTCGATTAGATATCGTCGAGTCGGGCGTTGAGATGTTGCTGTACTGAGAATGTGAATGGTAATTGATATAATTATTCATTTTATTCCTTGACTATTTTATAGGGGCAAATTGAACTCATTGAACAAAGAGAATTACAGAAGAACTCATTACTGGGATTGGCTTCAAAATTTTCTTCCTGTTTGATTTTATCAACTACGGATAAAAACCATAAAATATCTTCAGATACTTTTTTTACACTAATAGGAAATCTTTCAATTCCTCCGGTTCTAAAAAACCATAGCCATTGTTCGTCCACTTGGATTTTTTTCTTTGCCCATAAAACACCAGCATATAAATTTAATTGTTTTCTGTAGGGTATGATTTTAGCAGGAACGATTTGGCGCTTGGCATTGAATGGGTTGGAGGATTTATAGTCCATTAAAATTATTTTGCCATTATCTTTATTTTTCAGAATAATATCTGGTTTGATGGTGACTTTAATATCCCTGATTTGTGCTATAGTAAATTCTTCGGCTTGAAGAATTTCAAACTTGCTTTTATCGAAATCAAAATTTTCGAAAAATTTATATCCTTGATCATAATATAACGCACCTAAATTTTTACCAAATCCAAACGGACTATCTGATTTAATATTTTCAGCATAATGTTCTTTATAATATGGTAGCAACTCATAAATTGCTAATTTATCAAGAAAAAAATCTTCCAAGATGTTATGGCAATAACTACCAAATTCTGAAAAATAATTGGTGTGTCGTTCTTGTTTTTCTATATAGGTAAGAAACCATGCGTACTTACAGGTTTCAAATGTGCTGATATTGCTGTAGCTAAATGTCATTTTGTTGATGATATCAGTATTTTTTGGCATCTATTATTCTCTCATAAGGTCAGGAAGTTGTTCGTGATGGTTAGGATCTTGAGTAGGCAACGGCGATGTGTCTTTATTCCATTTATATCGCCGAAATAATTCTTTGGTATTATTATAGAACCTATAACTTGTATAATCAAAATATAATTTAGCCAATCCTATTCTACCCGAATATCTATTTTTCATTGTTTCTACTTCGGTATCATAGGGTGTTGGCTCCTTGCCTTTTCTATATCCTCCCTTACCATCTTTTTCTCCATCTTTTTCTTTTTGGCTATAGCGCTTGATGGAAAAAATATATTGAGCAAGGTTAGGTATATCGCCACTACCTGCAATGTCATCACTGCCTAATTCCTGACCAGTCATGGTTTTCCTCGGATGCGCGATCAACACAATTAAAACACCATACAATAACGACAGGCGATTCAATTTAACAATAAATTCTTTTTGTTTTTGTAACAAGTCTTTTTCGCTGGCGTTATTCAAGCCTATCGTCATTAGGTTATCTAATATCCATACTTTGACCCCGTATTTGCGAGTAACGCTGATGGCTTTTTCAAGAATGATGGTTTCGGAGTTGTCAACTTCCTTGTACACCCACACGCGACCTTTATACCACTGGCGCATTTCTTTTCTCGCATCGACATCCATAATACGCACGAAGTCGCTATTGTCTTTCATTTTTACGTGTTCGCGTCCCGCCATGGTAAGTTCAATCCAAGATTTTAGAACAGGTGCGCTCAATTCGCCACTAAAATAAAAGACATCTTGCCCTTGATCTAAGGGTTCACACACAAACACCTGGTTGACAAAACTTGATTTACCCGCACCTCTTTTACCAGTAATTAAAGCCACGCTACCATACAAAATTTTATATACGATTTTGTCCAGGGGCGCAAGGTTGGTATAAAGACCTTCGGCGGTTTCTATATCAAAATCATCTACGGTTGATAGGTCGTCAATACCAGTAATGGGTAATTCTTTGGCGTCATTAATAAAATCTAAAACTTTTTGACTACCGCAATAATGGAGAATTTCGTTGATATCCTTGACTTTTACTTCTGTTCCATTTTTGCCAATTACCCTGCTTGGTGCGTCCACATATAATGTTCTCCATACACCTAGGCGTTGGCACACCTCTTTGCGCATTTTTAGTCCTGCTTCATCGTTATCTGACCACACCACGATTTTATCAAATAATTCCAACCATTCCCAATTCGTTTCTATCCAGCCATAATTGTTGGCGCCCAAAGGAACGCTCACCGAATTTTTATATCCAGACTCTATAGCGGCAAGACAGTCAATTTCCCCTTCGCATATCAGAAGTGGGCCATTGGTAAAATCAACTCTATTCATATTATAAAGCAACGGCATGGTATCAGTGTCTTTTTGACACCAAGATTTAAATTTTTCGCCTTTATCAACTTTACGCGCAGGACGATATTTTACTAGGGTCAACACATCATTGGTATCATAATAATGAAAAACGATATTGTGATTGCCGTCTTGTTGAACATCAACCATATCCAGAGTGGTTTTAGAAATACTTCGAGTTTGTAAATATTCTTCTACTTCTTGACGAGAATCGTTTTGCTCTCGCGATGGATAGCGATAATCTCTTTCGGTTTTTATTCCTTTTTCGCCAAAAGAAAATTTTGTTTCAGTTAATTCAAATAGTTTTTGAACAGCACCCAAATAGGTTAGACCATTGTGCTGAATGTAATGATCAATAATGCCATATCTACGACCACAGCCGAAGCACTTGAAAGCATTGTCTTTTTTGCTAAAAACAAAACTTGGAGTATCCTCGGCATGGAAAGGACATAGTGCTTTAAAGTCTGGTTCTACACATCCTTCTAATTGTAAGTCCGCCGCTATAATCTCAGCGGCTTGTTCTCCTAATTTTTCCTTCGCGCCAAGTACAGTTTCCTTCGGAACGAGCATGTACATCCTTTCTATTTTAAAAGGCGGAGGGTTTTATGCTCCGCCTTATTAATAGCAACTACAACTTACTAGAAGGGGAGGTCATCCGATGATTCCTCTACGACAGGGGTTTCATCTTGTGCATCTGATTTTTCTTCAGGGACAAAAAATTCCCAATCCCATACAGTAAATTGCTTCGGATATACGTCTACACCTTCTTTATTTTTGAATACTTCGTTGGTGAGCGACGCGCTCTTGAGAACAATCCAAACGCCTTTGGAATTGCCGTCTTCAAACTTATCTGCGCCTTCAAGGGCATCAATAAGTTCGTCGATTTTAGCCTGAGCACTGGCGGCAAAATGAATACCAGGATAGGGGCTGCGTTTCCACGTATCTGTCTTTTTATCGTGGCGACTATCGCGTAGCATAACGAGGGAATAACCTTCTCGCTTTTCAACCTTGGTTGCAAGTACTTTGGTTTTGATATTATTAAAATTCATATTATTCTCCCTCTGCCGGTATCTCAATAAGTTTACCCAATAATTCAATCAATTTAGCCTGATCCTTCATCTTGCTAGGATTACCACTAGGCTCATATGTTTTTAACAATGTCATAACCTTTTCATTGGTCTTGGCATTCAGGCGCTTGCATTCGGTGATAACTTTTCCCTGAAGATCTACCAAGACTTCTTCCTGTTTCTTGAAAATAGTAGCCTTGCTTTCGGCAGGAACAGCGGGAGTGTCTACGGTATTTTCATTAATAGACTTCATAATTAATTCGATGGTTTTTTCGTCAGGTTTTTTGATATACATTCCTGTAGAAACATATCCCATACCTTTATCCACAGTGGCATTGTTATCCATGTCCATCATCAATACAAAATCGAAGTCGAATTCAAAACCATCTCTTTGCTGGAGTTCCATACCAACTTTTTCGTAAACCTTGCGGTTATTCTTTTCTGTTTCAGCATAACCTTGTTTGGCACGAGTACAGAAAATCATGTGCAAAGGAGATCGAATAATAGCATCGATTAGGGAATTCTGGAGTGGAGTACCTACAGCCCACCCTGCGTAAATATTGCCACCGAATTTGGACTTAGCGGCGTCATTGACAACCTCAAGCAGGCCGCCTTCGCCATTATAAAAGTGACTTGAACTATCTACAATTAATTGTCCATATCCTTCCTTCTCAGCTTTATGGATATTGTCTATTAGTAGCTGGGGATGAAAGGGGGGATCTGCATCATCAACATCAAACGCGAATTTATCTGCATACAAACTCATACGAAAATGCTCGGTATCAATTGCAGCGGTTGGTTTCTTGGTTATTGTTTCCAAATACTTTGCAAAAGTAAGCGCTGTATAGGTTTTTCCTGCGCCAGACGGCCCGCCTATTACTACTCGAACAGGCTTCTTGCCTTTTACGGCTTTAATAAAACTCATTTATTTCTCCTTTTATAAATAGACTTACTACAAATATGTGCAACCTAATAAAAATACTATTTTATGTTGTTAAATATGTGCCTCCTTGAAGTTATTTATTCCAATAAAAGCCCTGGCAAGCATGGTAGCAACACGTTCTTCGTGCTCACCATCTTTATGATTATTCCTCATTTCACTCAAAAAAATATGCATGAATTCGTGAATTACAACTTTTTCTATATCTGAGTCATCCACGGTTTCTAACCTGTCGGTATTAACGCCGATTTTCGCTTGTTGATATTGCCACAGAGATTCGCAACAAGCAGGGGCAAGTTCAACCAATTTATTATTTTTTAAGAACAGCGCTTTGAATTCATCTTTATCAAGAAAATCTAGTTGAATATCCCATTCGGTTAAATTGAATTTTTTCAACCAAAAGTCAAATATTTTATCAAATAGTTTTTCTTTTTCTGTTAGCATATTACAACCTCATGAATGACATATTTTATTATGAAACTTCGTTGTTTTCCATGCAAGCCACAGCCAACGCCGCAATCTTAAGCACATTATCCATGGCAAGAAGTTGATCTAATTTATAAACGTTATGTTTAGCTCGTGATAATTGTTCCTCAATATAGATAAGCCATTCCCCAACGGATGTGTCCGCATCGCTTTTGGGACGTGGGGGCTTGCTGTTTTGATATTCGCGTTCTTCGTCGATTAGTTGATATGCTTCTGATCGTTCCATTTTTTCTCCTTATAAAATAATAATTTCATTGCAAGTTGTCAGTATCAATAATCTCATATCCGAAAGGATTGTGCCATTCGTTATCAATACCGTTGACGAATATTTTTCCATCATCAGTTAATATAGCAGAGATATTTTCTTTGCCTCTTTCTTCTTTCATATATTCTTCTACAAAAGAGAGCATAGGTTCAACTGTTTTAAACAAACCCCTATAATAATCGCAGGAGTATTCACCATCGCATCCGGTATACAATCTATATATTTTCACTTTTTGCTCCTTAATAAAATAATACTTTTATTGGGCTATTGTGGTACTATTTCCAGAATAGTCCCCATAATACTTTTTTCTTGCTTGGTTTGCTATAATTCTCGCTTGTTCGATATTATTAAATTTTCCTAAAACAGTATTTTTTCCATTGACTTGAATTTGAACTACGTACTGCCCATTTATAAGAGACACGTTGCGTTCACCAGAAGTGTTATTTGCGTTCTCGCCACATCTGTTTTTTGTGTTTCCTCCAAAATCAGTTATTCTTAGATTGGATTTTCGGTTATCTAGAGTGTCTCCATTTATATGATCAACAATATCGTTGTTTTCACAATTCAAAATAATCCTATGAAACCTAATTACTTTATATTTCGGTTTTCCGTCAATGGTTCCTAGATATAAGGTTATTTTTACATAAAATTTCCCATTTAGTTTAATATATCTACTAGCATAAAACGTACCATCATATGCGTTCACTTTATCAAAATCTTCTTTATCAATAATCGTTATTAAATCATTGTCTTCTCGCCTATGGAGAATTATTTTTATTATACCGTTTTCGATAATATATTTATTTTTCATTCACCTCCGATAGAAGCCTAATTTCATTAACCTTTGATTGACGCCAAAGGCTTTAGTGATATTTTAATTTCAACCAGATCTTCTTGGTTTTTCATAACTTCATCAATGTTTTTGTATGCACCTGGTGCTTCATCTAAATTAGAGGCATCTCGCAAGCCGTGCACAATACCAGTCATTTTATCTTGTTCATCTTTCAGGTTTAAGGTTCTTACGGCATCCTTGCGTCCCATTCTACGACCTGCGCCATGGGAACAAGATTCGAAACTTTCTGGATTACCCAATCCTTTGGTGATATAACTGGATGTTCCCATAGAACCAGGAATAATTCCTCGTAGCCCCAGAGTGGCTTTTGTGGCACCTTTACGATGAACCAAAACATCCTTGCCGTAATGATTTTCAAATGCGGCGTAGTTATGATGAATATCAATTTCATCTTCCATATAGCAATCCACTACAGAAGATAAGCAAAGTAGAGTACGTCTAGCCATCAAATCCCTGTTACCCTCGGCAAAATTTAAGCAATATTTCATTGCTTGGAAATACTCTTTTCCTTCCGAGGTCTCAATAGGAAGAAAAGCCAAGTCCTTATCCGGTAATTGCACATGCCATCTGTCGCATAATTTTTGCGCAAGTTTGTGGTATATATCAGCGGTTTTCTTGCCAAAGTTACGGCTTCCAGAATGAATCATAATCCATATATGATCATCTGATCCTTTTTGAATTTCAATGAAATGGTTTCCTCCCCCAAGCGTTCCCAACTGTTTTCGGGCTGACGGAAGTTGATCCTGGATGGTCTGAATATCTGGAGCGTCATCGAATCCGTCCCATTCTTGATCTTCTGGATGATGATTAAATCCCACAGGAATAACATCACGGATTTTACCCATAACCAATTTTAATTCTTCTGTAGAAATATCTGTCAGAGAAGTTTTTATCGCAGCCATACCACAGCCGATGTCCACACCAACCGCATTTGGGACTATCACGCCTTGGGTAGCCATGACGCCACCAATGGGCATACCATAACCTTGGTGACTATCTGGCATAATAGAAATCCATTTATAGACAAATGGAAGATTGGCTAAGTTTTTTGCTTGTTGTAAAGCGCCATCTTCAATATCTGTTAGCCACATTTTGATTGGTAATTTCTCGCTGTCAATAACTTTCAAATTATCTCCTTCCATATATGACTTTGCTTATTCACAAAAGGCGTGAGCCGACTGGTATCCAGTTATTCTCTGGCTAGGGATACTCCGCGCTACCCTTTCGGGTTTCGAGGCGTTACTCTCTCTTCAGACGCTTTAAGTGCCAGACAAGATGTTGCCTGCATATCGGCTCATTGGCAACCCACGCCTTTTGTGAACAAACTTAATAAAAGCACAATTTCATTAACACTAATTATTTTTTATGACGAATTGTATATTACATTCGTCGTCGTTCTCAATCATTTCAGCAGTGTCTACCATCTGTTCCTTGACTCTAATATCAAACTCTGGGGTTGTTTCATTGCTGCTAATAAACTGATTCTTAATTAATTGCCACATATTATCTAGATCTCCATATGTTTCCACCATCCACCCCGCAGATAAAGATTCGGAGTAATGTTCCCATACTTCTTCGGCATCTCGCAAAGCAATATCGAATCCATGTAACATAGATATATATTGGATTATTCTGCAAATATTGATATGTTCAACCCAAATACTAGAATACATGCGTCCATCCTTATTTTAACTTACTGCATAAAATCACATTTTACTACATTTTGGGTGAGCGCACTAGCACTATGCTAATCTGTTTGGGCTGGGGCTTTCACAGATAGGGGAATTTAACCCCTGTCTCTCACTTGTAGCGGGTGTTCGATTTGAACGAACGTATCGAGTTTATGAGACTCGTGAGTGATCCACTACTCTAACCCGCTAGGGTGATAACATACTACCGATCTAGTTGTTATCTATATGACGCCAGAAATAATCGGTCTCTGTGGGAGGTTATTCTAGAATTATCCCAATCTCGGTTCGCTAGGCTCGCCCTATCGCGTGATGCGTTCTGTTGAATAACTATACCACAATATCTTAAATCTGTCAAGGGTATTGCTCCTCATATTTGCACATGTATTTTGAGGATGTCTCCTGCTCGAAACATTATACCTATTCGCCCAGCAATCCCTACCGCGAACCCACTCGCCATCATCGGCATAACTACCCCTGTGCTAAGACATGTTCTACTATACGAGTAAAGTCAATACTAGAAAAGCAAATCCAAGATTCATAAGGTCAAGTCGCCATACGGGGACGCCCAATGCTTTCAAAAGAAAACTGACAAACGCGCAAATCAATAGAATGGTATCCAACATTTTACTCCTTTCTTAATGAAATTTTAGTTTCATGTTATGAAATGTGGGTTTTATGTGGTCTTTTTCCACACAAAAATCGGTTCAACTTTATGCGATACATCTTTTTTATTTCCTTGTCCTAAAAACTTACTCAATCGCATGTGATAAGTTTCAGGTTCTTTGCCAAAAACTTTTGTGCCTATTCTATACGTATCTTCGTCAATCGGCTTTCCTACGTTGAGAACCAAATATCCATTGGGTTTTAGGTAATCGAAAGAATGATTGATTAATGGCGTCAAAAATCCTTCCACCCATTTTTCGTATGTTGGGTATCTCGCATAAGATTGTTTTTCATCTGCGGCATACTTTTCCACATTAAAATATGGTGGCGACGTAAACACCAAATCAAATTTCTCATCGGTGACAAAATCCTCAAAAGGTAGGGCAGAAGTTGATAATTCAAAAACCGGTCTGTCTGGGCGAGCCTCGAACAAATGATTGTGCAGATTGATATTCCCAGCAATAGAAACCTTGTTTGGATCTGTTGCAACATAGCGACGCACCTGAGAACAAAACGCACCCATCAATCTTCCGCCATATCCCATACAGGGATCTAAGACGCTGCCACCAATTGGAGCATATTTTTGGTAAACCCACCTGGCAATAGATGGTCTAAAATTTGAAGCAGCTTGTCCGCCAAAAGCACTCAACGTTCTGCGCACACACGAGGGATTAAGATTGCGATCATTATACTTGATTCTTTTCGTTAGGGCGGTACGGAATAGACCATCATCAAGAAAAATATCCATGGGTGATTTTGCGTTTTTACAATTTACAGCATACATTTCTTGATGAAACATGTTGCATGTTGCAAGTCCCAACATTCCCTGTTGAAGTTCATTATTTGGCAATTCTATTTTTGAACTGTCTGATTTTGATAAAGACAAACATTCTTTTTTAATCTTGTTGTCATCGATTTCAAAATAAGGAAATCCGGTTTTACGGTAATGTTCAATCAGAGTTGAAACAATATCGTAAATTTCAGATTCTGATAATGCTTCCAGAACAGTATATGGTGTATTTATAATCTCATCGTAGTTCAATAATTCACCTCATGAAACTTGCATTTTATTATGATTTCGGAAACCTGCGTCGGTATTCTTCAACAGAAATCTTCATTTTCTTAGATCGTCCTGCTACTACTCGTTCATTATTGGTAGTCGCTTCTTTAATTTTAGGCAATGGTTCAGGCAGTGTTTTGATAACTTTTAAGGTTTCTGCTCCCTCCATACCAGTAGCCATATGGCTTGTAACAACGGTCTTGCGCTGATTATCGAAAATAAACCATTTGTTCTTGCTATCTTTTTTCAATTGAAATCTTTGCATTTTTCTCCTTTTAATAAAATACCGATTTTATTTATTATATTTTATCATCCGATGAATGGATTCTTTCAAATTCCAAACTCGTAATGTTCCTAACCTGGCTAATCTGAATGCTTTTTTATAGTCCCATTTTTGTGCAGATTTATTAGATACAGGTTTTCTCGCAACACTAACAATACCCTTACTACTTACAAATAAAATTCCTGCATGTTCTGGTACATATTCCTCACAGCCTTTTAATTTTTCAGGCATAGCAAACCACAGATATTTTATAGATGCGCAATCGTGGTGATGTGGTTTTTTAGCGTCTGCTTTTAGATCTGATTTAGAAATTTTTATTTCCACTTCGCTTGCATACATTCCAACCATATTAAGCATACATAAATCCATTTCATATCTAAACATGCCGTGGCTTACATTTGGAACAATAACGTTTTTTCTAGTATCAAAATATCTAGCAATAACAATTTCCATTTCTGCTGTGGTTTCATAATTCATAAGTTATCCCTACTACATAGAATCTATGTTTTATTATAATATCCACTTTACAATTGGGTCTCCTGAATATGCTTTTTCCCACACCATCCAAGTGTACGCCAGAAGCCCGCTCCCCCTTCCTTGATCATTGCCCTTATCAAAACTCAATCTTTTAGAAAAAACATATATAGTTTTTGGAGGGTATTGTTTAAATAGTCCGTGCCTTTTTTGTCCTTCTAAAAAATTCAGTTTCAACAACATGGCTATTTTATGATCAGCGCAATCAAAAGAGTGAATTAAAAATTGTTCGGCTTGTTTATATGGAGGGTTGGTAATAATATTATTTACTTGTTTGAATGTCTCCAAAAAATTTATGCTAGGTTGCCCATAACCTCTGTCGTATAGATCTGTTGAAATTATCAAATTTTCTTTTGGTAATAATTCAGATATTGCACCATCACCACATGCACACTCCCAAATAGATCCAGAAAATTTTTCCTTCTTTAATAACTCTTTTGTAGCATATGCTGGAGTGCGATAAAAATCTTGTATCTCTCTATCTTTTTCGCTCGATCCTACCAAGTATCTACTGTCCAATAATCATCCTCCTACATCACGAAACACTCATTTTATACAATAAAATCGCTATTTCATTCACAATACTGAGCATCATCAACTAATTTTGCAAAGACTTCTTTTACAAATTCCCTGGACATAGTTTCAGAATCAATATTAATAACACCGCTATGTATAAATTTTCGTATGCCAATTTGACCAAATCCATTACTGCCCCACCAACTTATACGAAAGCCCATTTCTTCTTCATTGCTATAAATTCCACCAATAGTAGCACTAGTTATCATAACCCCATCCTTTTATATATAATCAAAGAAGATTCCAACTTTAAAAATAAGCCATCCAAATTTTAAAATAATACGCGAATCTCTTGGTGGAAAAACTAAACTTAAAATTGGAAGTATATAAAAACTATCTTCGAATTTGATGGTATCGACATATTCGAACATAACATATAATCTTTTTTTGTGTATCATGAAATACTCCTTTTATTCGCTTTTATTTACCCAATCGTAAACTCTGCTCTCAGTACTTTGGTCTTCCATCCTGAAAAATATTAACTCGTCTTTTGGGGTACGCCCTTGTAAAAGTAGAATGATAACCCAAATACCCTTGATGATAGTAGTATACATGGCTTGAAACAATATTCTATCTAATTTGCTCATGAAATCTTCCTTTCATCTACTATTCCATCTTCTATAAATAATTTTATGCGGAGTATCGCCCTCTGCTTGACTTTCAGCAGCACTACATCTCACACAATATTCCCCATTTACATATTCGTTTTCTGACCACCATTCTAATTTGCATCCAAACAATCTGCATAGTAATCTGCGCCACCAATAACTAATAATCATTACAAGTTCATTATATTTATCATCCATCATAAAATATCTCTTTCATCCTATCAAAATGTCTACACTAAACCATAACCAAGAAATCAAATAATATTTATGCCATCCAGAATAATTAGCGTATTCTTCATCTATTGCAGTCCACTTAAAAAAGTGGGGCTTCCAACTGAATCCAGAAGGTTCTTTATAAAATTCAATATTCATAATAAAATCACCGTTTCATGTTCCTTTGATCAATAGTTTCCTGGTAGTGCTTATCACATAAGGTCAAGATCCACCCTAAATCATCTCGCACTTTACCCTTTTCACCACATTGTTCACAAATTTTATAGCTCTGATTCTCGTAATAAGCAATCAGGTCATGATACCATTCTGGTGCAGAATCTAAGTAAAAACGGAGTCCGGCGAATTTCTCTTTTACCTGCCACACTTTGACATGTTTGGGTTTGGCGTCATAAAGATTGTTAATAAGTTTAGCCCAACCTGCTCCCACACTGTGTAAAGCTGTTTTTCTTTTTAATCCACCGCCATACCAAATATTTTCAGGATATCTGATTCTATTCCATAGAAGCTGCAAGCGCCTAATAAATCGTTTCATACCACCTCATAAAATCCACCTTTCATTTAGTATAAGTGCCAGCAATGAGCATTGCCAAAACATTCTTTTCTTCGTCGTTAAGTTTCTTCCACATTTTTGTAACAATGTTCATTACCTCACTAAATTTTTTCATCATGTTTTCTCCTTTTCTATAATGTAACTATACCACACAAACCGAGTCTTGTCAAGGCATAAATACTTGTTCTATTTACCCAAAATGACAATTGTTTGATCGTAGTTATGAATAAGTGTTTTTAACGCGTCTCGCATATCTAATTGCCGAAACGAAAGCATGGGCTCGTCAACATAAATCGTCTCAAACACTTCTGCATGATGTAGTGCGCGAAGGAATTCTCCAATATCTGAAACAATAACTTTTGCCGGAATTTCACCAAATGTTTTTTGGCTCTCGCGGTTAAAAGTAATTATTAAGTCTTTTGATGTGGCATTATTTTTAATAAAAGTAGTTTTACCCACGCCTCTACCAATATCAAGACGTATTACTCCGTATTCCCATACTGCTTCAGACGGAGAAAACATTTCCATGTTGTGGCTATTGGCTTCTCGATTTTGCTTATTGAGATCAATTAGTTGTTTCAGAACATCATCGTATTCTTTACTCATATTGCTCCTTCACGCAAGATTACTTTATGTTGCCTAATTTATTTTGAAAATATTCATGTTGTGAATATTCGTCAGCTAAAATTTCGTGATATTTAATATATAGTCCAAAAAAGTGTTTATAAAACTTGTATGCGCGAAGCAACACTTCTTTTTCTTTTTTACAATCGTCGTATTCACCAGGCATACACTCGTAATTATCTTTCATATCATCCTCATAAAACGGTCATTTCATTGCCTAGGTGATAATTTGTTAGCGACTAAATCCTGAATAGCCTTATAGCCCTCACCATAAGTAAAATAACCTTCAAGTGCTTTTTCGATACCAGATCTAATAGCAACGGCGGCGGTTTCACGGATTACTTTATCGAAATCATAAGATTGAATTATTTTCTCGATTTCGGCACCGACATATTCTTCCGTCTCTTTATTGTATTTTGACAACGTTTGAATTATACCTACTTTAATACCGTCTAAATCAAATCTAATTTCTGGAAACTGATTCATATTATTCTCCTTTTTGTTTTTGATAAACTTGTCCATATTGGATACATCATTCAAATCATAGGGATTAAATTGTTTATTCATATTTCTCCTGGGTTTAAAATAGGTGGCAACCTAAATTAATTAAATATTCTTAGTTACAATCTGTATTGGATATCCATCCGATAAGCACACAATAATATATGCTGGAAGATTAATTCCTTCATCTTGATTATATGCGGGAAGAATAATTATTTTATCATGTAACTTCAATGTTTCCATAATTTTCAAGAACGGATTTAGCGCCTGTGGATAAAGCACAAATCCGGTTGCTTCTGTTGTATAAAAAACTTCATTTGAGTCGCTACTTATTCCTCCACTGCGAAATCCTCTTTCTTCGGCAGACAAGTAAAATCTAACGGCTCGCTCCACATTATTCCCAAAATTATTTTTGTAGCATTTCTGATAATCCACGTTATAAACATACTTAATAAAATTTGTATCTACTGCTTTTAAATCACCATCACCGTCTGTAACACCCATTCCTTCACCTCTACCTTTTCTGTTGCCACCTATTTGAAACCTTATGAAACAGTTATTTTATTGTGCTTCACAAAACGCATCATATTCATCGTCAATATCTTTTAATGTTTTGTAGACCGCATCGCCAAATTGTCCACTTCCACTAAAAAATAAAGAAATCCATTTCTCATCTTTATTGGTTCTACGCCATGGGTAAATCCAACAGACCTCATCGCCATGGTACAAGAACCAAAATCCTGCCCTGTCAAAATACCAGAATGTTTTGAACAGCGATATTTCCAAACCCATTAGAAATCTTCGAATTTTTCTTTTCATACATTCCTCATTTGAATATATGTTATTTTCTGAACATAAGGCAACTATATCATTTCTTGTAAAACCAAAATACGTTGGAAATTCTTTTTTTATAACAATTAATTTACCGTTTTCTTTGCGCATGATTTTGTCCTTTCATTTATTTTTTGGTTATTGCCAGAATATAATCTATAGACCCTATCGTATTTTTCATAAAAAAAGAATATTTTATGTGATAAAATATTGTTCAGCGTTAATCTTTATTTCTTTTAAATTTTCAATTAATTCATCTATCTCAGATATTAATTCTTCTGGTGAATTACATGCCATCGTAATTACTGGAACAGAATCATGTAAAGTCCAATTATATAAAGATAAAGACACTTCATTATATTTATTTTTTAGTATGCTTATTCTGCTTGGCGCCATAATCTTCTCCTCTTATTTGTTATTTAAAATTTTCTAATAAGTTTTTGTTTAGGATAATAGGCGTTTTATGTCTATTGCCCTATTTATAAGTAACAAAATTTTACCTTTCCATTTTTTTATATTGGTTGTTCCCATAATTATACCCCTCAAAGTATCCTAGGCAATATAAATTTATATTTTTATCTTTTTGTTTATAGCCCAAATCATTTTTTCCATCAATATACCCATCGTCAAAACCTTTTATATAACCAATATACAAAGTTTTATTTTTAAAATAAAGATCAAATTTCATAATTTACCGGCGGTCATATCTTTCTCATTAGGCGAACAATATAATAACATCTTATTGTCGTCTGCATTTTTTGCAATTTCTATTTTTAATTTACCATAATATCCGTTTTTAAAATTCTTAATATTTTCATCATAAGTTTTCTGTGATATCAGCAACGTATTACAATTTGGTATTTGATTTTTCATTTTTTCAATTGATATAAAATCTATTTTCATTTATTTATCCATTTCAAAACCTTATGAAATTATTGTTTTATGTACCTCATGAAAGTTCAATTTCATTAATCAATATGTACAATTTCGATCAGCGATATGGACTGCCTATCATAAACATATCTTTGATTTGCCCCGTTGGTTATGATAATAGTGGCGTTCCCATAGAAAATGTCTTTTTCTTCGTCATCGATTGGATCTACCCAATCTTTTGTTCCATTCTTGAAATGAATTATCGCTTGCTTCATAATATCTCCTAATAAAATTTTACTTTCATGTACTTTTTTTTATTGCTTCTAACAAATTTTCCAGATAATAAGCATCTACATGGAGTTCCATTCCGCCAAAATTCAGTCCCAAATATTGCATTTCTTCTCCATCAAATCCAGTCCATTTATTGTTGTACTCTGCATTTTTCTTAAGGTGAATTGCTTGACTCCAAGTATCCATACACAGATACGCATCGTCACCAATTTGAAGCCTTGCCCAGTTTCCATGTTCTTTTGGAAACATAGTGCCCCGCATTAAAATTATTTTTACGAGTTCTTCAAATAAATCACGCGATTCTTTATTCGGCACGGTCATACTGTATCTCCTTTCAACAAATGTTGAAAACGTTCCTACAATGAAATCAAGATTTTATTCGCTCAACGCTTCTTGCATGGTTTTTTTTGCAAATTTTGTAGCCGCTTCTAAAGCACCTGTCGTTCCACCATTTTTACTGAAATACCCACCGACATTTGAACTATGGATACATCCCTCATAAAAAGAACGCGCTATCAAGGATTCAAGTTGATCTAATTTTTCCTTAGAACGATAAGGATTTTCAAACAAAAAATTCAATATTCCCATTTTACCTCCATGAAATCAGTCTTTTATTTACTTGATCTTGCAGTCATCTGCGTGTCCTTCACCATAAGGAAAGCCACATTCTAGGCATTCAAGAACCAGTTCATCGGATTCCCACTCTATGACCAAATGATTTGCCTCAAGCAGATAGCGTTCCGCACCCCTATCTTCGCCGATGCCGTGAATGACTTCATTCAGTTGATCTATATCCTCCCTAAAACGCTTGTTCTGTTCTTTCAAATCAATAATCGTTGCTCTTTGTACATCAATTGCATCCAAAAGTTTTGTAGCATCATAATTACATTTTTTACATAAACTCATTTTGTCCTCCTAATGAAACTAATCTTTTATTGTGTCTTTTAATTCTTTGTATGCGTCGCCCAACATTTTATACCATAAAAACAGACAATCCAGATACCACATCATATCTTCATAATTTATTGATTTAATATTTTTTATTTCTGTGCCAAAATAGTCGTTGATGTTTCTAAGCAATTTCTTACGATCCGCACCAACAAGCATTTTCTTTCCGTTGGGCAAGTCCATTGTGGGTCTGCGAGAAGGCGCTTCCCTATTTTGCAGTCTCTCAATTTCGTCGAGAAGATCTACGACCTGGTTCTTTTTACCTTCAGTTTCTCTGCGTAGTGATTTGTGCATTCTGTCTGTATACATTATTTTACCTCATAAAACTGCGATTTCATTATTACCACGGATTCCAATCTGGTGCGGGAAGACTCATCGCAAAACGATGCCCACAAATTGTACAAACAAATGCTATAGAACAACAGTCGTAGGATTTTCCACAACCATATTCTTTTCGCTCTTCCGTCGTACATTCTGTCTTTGTTGAATACCCGCCGCATTTAAGACAAGGAAAACTATCGTCATCCCTCTCTATTTCGAAACTACCATCGTCATTCATTCTCATAGTTCACCTCATAAAAGATAGGTTTCATTGTGTCTTCTTTCCCCATGGGGATTTTTGAAAATATTCTGTAACCAAAAAATATTGATTGGGAAAATGTGTTTTATATGCAACCAAGTCACCAGTTAGACTATTGATAATATTTGCTCCGCTTTCACTAGCAATCCAACTACACTTTCCGTATTTTTCCTCATACCAAGTGATGGCGTTTTGCCACAGGAAGCATGATCGTATTTCTATAGTTTCGACCATTGCATTGCCTCCTCGCTAGGCATAGGCTGATTCCTAATGGCTGTGTTAGCCACATCAGAACCCATGGCTTTAAGATAACGCTCGGTGGTGCTGAACTGGCTATGCCGCAACATGTCCTTTACAATATATGGGGATACGTTATTTTGTACCGCCAAACAAGCAAATGTCCTGCGTAGCGTATGGGGTGCAATCATTTCAACTCGTTCTGGTGCAATCCCTGCTTTTTTAGCCACAGACTTTACGCGCTTGTAAATAGATCCGCTACTGGACAGTGAGTGCTTTCCTACCTTTGAAAGAATGAGATATTCGCTATCACTTTTACGTAGCGACAAATAAGCCTCTACCAGTGTCTTTACAATCGGGGGCATTTCTAATTTTACTTTCTTTTTACCTTTGCCCAATACCGTCAGGAAGTCGCCGCGAATATCCGACGTCTTTACTCCGATTAATTCCTCCCTGCGTAAACCCATGTAAAACATCAGTGCCAGACTAAGTTTGAAATCCAAGGAATCCGCGTGGGCAATCATCGACTGACGCTCGGCTTCTGTTAGCGATATCTTATCTTTGCGTTCTTCCTTGCGAGGTTTCATATTCTGGATGATGTTTTCAGCAGTCATTTTGTGATCATAAAGCCAGGAAGAAAACACTTGGAGATTGCGCAAATGTGCATTGTAGGTACTGTTTTGTACCGGCAATTCACTGAGATAATTTTCAAAATCAATGAGCTGCAACTGGCGATAATCTTCAATATCTTTAACGTCGTAATGCGCCAAGAATTTAGATATAGTGGCGCTATAACTTCTTAGCGTATGCGGTGATAGGTGGGTCTTATTCTTTATAAATTCGTTATATTCTCGCATAATCATCTCCTTGAATATATAAATATTACCACCGATTACCGTTCTTGTCAAGGGTTAAAAATTGTTTTCATCGCGTTCTTTATCTACGATATATCTAGCGTTTTCCATCATTTGAATTTCTTCAACGGTTTGTTCACCATAGCCGCAAGCAATTAAAAATGCTTTGAATGCGACGAGATAATCCTCTATGGTAGAACCACCCAAAGATGCCTCCATAAGAGTGTGCTGCTGTCCAATATCTGTTTTTAATTCAAATTTTATGACGTCCATGGCTCATCCACAATATCTTCTATATTGCTAAGTATGGTAAAATAATCAGCCATTTCGGTAATGCCATCTTGAGATTTTAGAATTTTTTTAATTCTTGTCAGTCGTCCTTCGGCATTTGCTCGAAGTTCGTGTTCTCTTTTCCATTGCCAATATTCTACAACTATCGGTTGGTCTGCTGGTTGATCAGTCATTTTATTGCGCTCCTATGCTGTTTTTAACCACTGGGCATATTCGGATGTCACGGAATCCGACAATCCGATTTCTTTGCATATCATATTAAATATTTCCATGGTTGCAACGTCTTCGCTAAGTAATCCAAATTCTTCTAATTGACACATTCCGCTGGTTTTACCTGCTGCTATTCGCCGTTGCAGGTCATCGTGCCTTGCGGATATTTTTTGTAAAATTAATTCTATGACGGTCATATCATGTCATCCTATAAACAATATTGGTGTACGGGTTCATCTTCTAAATAGGCGGCTACTAATAAATCCAGTTGTCTACGGCATACCGCACATCTTACCATATTCCAATCCTTCAGCAGATTTTCTTCTAGGTCTGTTTCTGTTTCGACGTGAAAATCTGATAGCATATTCTTTATATCTTTACCGGTTGGATCTTTATCTTTTTCCAGCATATAACTCCTTTATAAAATGTTGCTTTCATTAAGATGTGGTAATTCCGTCGCCCATTCTATTAGTTTCAAATTTCTTTGCAAGATTTCCATGTGTGAATATCTGGGAGTCCAATCATCTTCAACATCTTTTCTGATACAAAATCCGCCACCATGGTAGCCGTCTTCATATCTAAAGCCTTCAGGCATATTGGGCAATTTTACATCTCCCGTAAAATATATATAAGTTTGAGGAAAGGTATCATACACGTGTCCGCTACAACAAAATTTCGTATGATAACCTTTTTTATTCAAGACGCTGATTGTGGTCAACAACATCTCATCTATTTGTACCAGCAGTCCGCCACAATGTTTACACGTTCTTCGGGGCTTGTATTTTCTGCTATCTACCTCAAAACAGTTTTCGCACATAGTTGCCATAGGGTCTCCATTGATATATGATATTACCACATTTTTAGAAAATTGTCAAGCCTAGTCCCACCACAGTGCGATTTCATAAGCATGTTTTAGCGGACATCGTTTAATTTTAGTACATATATTCTTGGCGTCATAATATTCGCTAATACGTTCTTCAACGCTAATGCCATCTTCTATTATTTTTGCTTCCATGATATATAATGAATTTTTATGACGAGCACGTTTTTCTTCTATTTGTATATCTGTTTTGATAATCCAATCATTTACCGTAATCATGTACGTCATCACGATCTGGAGAATCAATAATCTGTTGGTACACATCCAATAGTTTATGAATATTTTTTTCGTAAGTTTGTTCCAAGGCAAATTCGTAGGCTTTTCCATTTGCTAGTTTACGAGCATCTTCTATATTTTCGATCATATCAACTAGGGCTTTCTTCCAATTATCTACGCCGTTTTCCACCAGTGTTCCATATTCGCCGAGTTCATGATAGGTTTCGAAATTAGTAGCAATCCATGGAGTTTTCATAATCATATATTCCAAGGCTTTAATCCATGAACGTCTTTTGTCGAACTCACTGCTTAAAGGAGCTAATCCAATATCGATGCTTTTCAGCAAAGACGCCCATTGTTCCTCTGGAACAAACGGCGAGAAGAATTTCTTGCCTTCGGGAAGATTGATTTTGTCGTAAACTCTTTTGTCACCACCACACATAATTCTAACATTAGGATATTTTCTACCCACATAGGTAAGAGCAGGTAAAACGCCACTATCCGTAAAAGAAGAAACATGCGACATACT
>Ga0209319_1001063_pt1 | contig 25482 bp, 22 predicted proteins | sample RifGroE2_FD_184000 | JGI IMG/M metagenome (GOLD analysis project Ga0209319, IMG submission 184000) | Groundwater microbial communities from Rifle, Colorado - Groundwater E2 (SPAdes) (version 2) | ecosystem: Environmental > Aquatic > Deep subsurface > Groundwater | place: Rifle, Colorado, United...
GCAGCAGCAGGTTGGAACCTAAAAAAGATGATGGAGAAGTTAAAACAAGAACTTCTCCATACATACTTTGACTTTATCTACCGTTGTAAGTTATCCTTACTAATTTTGAGTTCGTAAGGAGCGACTAATTGGTGTAACATAAATGTGTCTGAGTACGGCTTATGTGTCAACGGACTATAAGTTATGTACTGTGGTTCGATTATTTGATTTTAGTATTATGTAAAAAGGAGGAAAAATTATTATTTATCGTCAATAAAATGAGCTATTTGTGCCAAACAATTGGTAAAATCCTTTTGAATCTCTTTTTGCCAAAACCGCATCACGGTATATCCCATTTCAATCAGGGCTTTGTTGTTTTCCCAGTCGCGTTGCATGTTGCGTTCAATTTTGGGAATCCAGAAATCGCGGTTTGCTTTTAGTTGGTTTTTTTTCTCTTCCCAACGGAAGCCGTGCCAAAACTCCCCATCGATAAAGATGGCCAGCTTATGGCGGGTAAAAACCATATCAGGGGTTCCCGGTAGTTGCTTCACATTTATCCGGTAACGATAACCCAGGCTCCAAAGCACTTTCCGGAGTTTAAGTTCCGGTTGGGTGTTTTTGCCTTTTATCTGCCCCATGTTTTTTGAGCGGTTGGGGGTGGTGTAAAAACCTTCGGCTTCACAAAACTTCGGAACCTTAATTTTATTGGGTTTGTACTGTTTCAAAAATTTAAAATTTGTATAATTATTCAAAGATATTTCAAAAAAAATGGATGCAAAAACAAACCCCGGAAATTGCTTTCCAGGGTTTTCATAAAAAAACAAAATCATTTTTTTACTTTATATACACCTTTTATTCATTTACCTCCCATCCATAATCCACATACTTCCAATCAAAATTATCTCCTTTGACAGTTAGTTTCAAAAAACCCTCTTCGGTACCCAAATAGGGGCCTGCCCACCAACGGGCACAAACGGCACCTCCGGTGATAAAGGTAATTCCATCAATATAAATAGATTCCAAAATGTGAAGGTGGCCTTGTAACACCAATTTTAAGTTGTGATGCGCAAAAAGATCGAGCACCTGTTTCGAATTGGCTACCACCAAACTGGAATCGGAAGCTAACGTGGAACCTTCGAATTTTTGCATGTAAGCCGAAACAAATGGGATGTGTGTAGCTATAACCAGAGGCTGGGAGGTATCGGTTGTTGCCAGTTCTGTTTTAATCCATTCCAGTTGCGGGGCATCAAGTAAACCAATATAGCCGCTTTTATGAGTGTCTTCAATGGAATTGAGTACCATAAATTTCCAGCCTTTGTGCTCAAAAGCGTAATACGATTTTCCCAACCGTTTTTCGAACATCTGCTCGCCATATTCCGGATGGTTTGGGTCAGCGTTGCTTTCGGTGTAAATACCATAAATTTCATGGTTCCCCATGGTGTTGTAAACGGGCATTTGCAGATGTTTCGATTCCTGCTGGTACAGTTGATACAATGAATCGGCCCGGCCATAACTTTGCCCAAGGGCATCCATAATTAAATCGCCCCCGGTAATTACAAAATCGGGACGGAGTTTATTTACTGAATCCATCGCCTGCCGAAACCCTTCTACAGCTCTTGATTCGGGCTGTAAATGGATGTCGGTCATAAACACAAAAGTAAAGGAATCGCCGGTAACGGTTTGCGTTTTGGGTCGGCATCCGGTAAGTGAAAAACACCCAGAGATTGCCAAAAAAATAAAGGAGTAAAATATTCGGTTCATAATTTTTTAGTTTTAATTCTTTCCTGAAACAATGAGGAAAAGATACAAAATAACTTATTTGATTAAGTTACGTGTGGATTATTTTTCAGATTCAATTCTGTTCCGATACTTCCACCACTCCACCAGATATTCCTGTTCGGTTTGCCCGGGAGTGGCGATGAGTTCAGCAGTGCGCTGCATGGCATGTAAATCCATTAACGTGGAATAACCGGCTAAGGTGATGATTTTTGGAGTGTGTTTTAACAATGGATGAAGTTCATAAGTGGGTAAATGGGAAACAACCCGCAACCCGCAACCCGTAACCCGTAATTCATTACCCGGTTTTCCGCAAATCAAAAGCACTTTTTCAGTTGATTGCGCAAAACGCAGTTCCATCTGTTGCTGAAACCGATTGCGAAAGGGTTCAGGCCCTGAAACTAACACCAGTACATCGGGAATTTCAACTGCTGATGAAGAAGCCTCCGTAGGCTGAAAATCCTGAAACCTCGATAATGGCCCAATATAGCGGAGGTTTTTTGGCCGCTTTTTCCCATGCGACAGTTCTCCAGAAAGGCTGTCCTCCTGATTCTCAAAATCGGGAACCCAGCATTCATCAAAGCGGGAGATAAGCATCCGGGTAAACCCGTGCAATAAAAACTCCATCCATTTGAATGATTTTGGCAACCGGATAAACAGTTGATGGGTTATGAAAATATTTCTTGTCTTGGAATTCCACAACCCGTACCGGTTATCGGAAACTACTTGGGTGATGTTCCATACTTTTACCAAACGCCTCAATCTCCAATGTTCAGCAACCATCGAAAATCCAAACTTGGGCATTTGCAAAAATAAATCCAGAAAAAGATTTTGCTTGCCCGAATACCTGATGAGTGCTCCTTTCAGAGCTACCGCAGGCAGTTTGGGAAATTCCTGCTGCAAAAATTGCAACGAAACCCCTTGCCCAGCCAAAACGACCCGATGGCCTTGATTTAAAAACTGATGAATCAAAGGAACACACCGGGTAGCATGGCCCAAACCCCAGTCAAGCGGGGCAACCAATATGGTTTGTTGCTTTTCCATTACTTACAAATATATGGTTTTATAGTTTGATGGTTCACATTCCGTTCCCTTTCCATTGGAATCCCAGTAAATTACTTTACCTCTTAAATCGGCAAACGGAGCCTTCGGTGGTTATCTGCAATCGGGTAAAAATAAAGGGTGATGCAAGAATAACCCTAGCGGCTTACTATCATCGGGTAAAATAGATTCCTTCGGAATTTGGGTGAATCGTTTCCATAAAACAATTCATACCTTTTTGTCCATAATTAATATTATTTTTGTAGCCTAAAAAGTTAAGCTACTGTTATGATGTTTGATATAGATGCTATAAGGAATGATTTTCCTATCCTGAGACAAAAAATATACAACAAACCGCTTATTTATTTTGATAACGCGGCTACCACACAAAAACCCCAATGTGTGATTGACAAACTGGTGGAGGTATATACCACATATAACGCCAACATTCACCGGGGAGTCCACTATTTGAGCAATAAAGCCACCGACGAAACCGAAAAAGCCCGGAAGGTGGTTCAACTGTTTTTGCATGCCCCTTACAGCCATGAAATCATTTTTACCCGTGGGGCAACAGAGGCCATTAACCTGGTTGCCCAGTCGTTTGGCGAAAAGTTCATCCATCGGGGCGATGAAATCATTGTTTCAGAAATGGAGCACCATTCCAATTTGGTCCCCTGGCAATTAGTGGCTGAACGGCAAGGTGCCCGGATTGTCAAGTGGCCATTCAACCAAAATGGGGAACTGGAAATTTCAGTCTTGAAGCCACTTATTACTGAAAAAACCCGGCTTATTGCCGTCAATCATGTTTCGAATTCCTTAGGAACCATTAATCCCGTGAAGGAAATTATTGACTTGGCGCATCAACATGAAGTGGCTGTTTTGGTGGATGGGGCACAGGCCGTTCAGCACATAAAAGTGGATGTGCAACAGTTGGGTTGTGATTTTTACGTGTTTTCAGGACATAAAATATACGGCCCCACCGGCATTGGTGTGGTTTATGGAAAAGAAAAATGGTTAAATGGGATGCCTCCTTATCAGGGTGGAGGCGAAATGATTGAGAATGTCAGTTTTGAGAAAACCACCTTCAACCAACTGCCCTTTAAGTTTGAAGCCGGCACACCCAACTATGCCGATACCATTGCCATGGCCGAGGCGATTAAGTATGTTTCAGCCATTGGTCTGGAAAACATCGCCGCCTATGAGAAGGAACTGCTCAATTATGCCGAAGAAAAACTCCGATCCCTTCCCGGGATTGAATTTTATGGAACCGCTCATGAAAAAACCAGTGTCATTTCATTCAACCTTCATGGGGCACATCCTTTTGATGTAGGGACCCTCCTCGATAAAATGGGCATCGCGGTACGCACCGGGACTCATTGTACCGAGCCGGTGATGCAACATTTTGGTATTCCCGGAACAGTAAGGGCCAGTTTCGCGTTTTATAATACAAAAAAAGAGGTGGACGGATTGTACCTTGGCCTCCAAAAAGTAGTTCAAATGTTAGCCTAAAACTCCTCTTTGTAAGAGGAAATAACAAAACAATCAATGAGCAACGTTAAACAATAATTATGAGTGAAATAAACAAACGTCAGGATGCTGTTGTTGAAGAGTTCAGCGTGTTCGACGACTGGATGGATAAATATTCGTACCTGATTGATCTGGGCAAAGAGATGCCCCCGGTTTCGGAAAAAATCAAAAGTGAAAAAACCTTGATCAAGGGTTGCCAGAGCAAAGTGTGGCTCGAAGCCGAACTGGTGGACGGAAAAATCCAATTTGAAGCCGACAGCGATGCCATTATTACCAAGGGAATAATTGCCTTGTTGATTCGGGTGATGTCGGGGTTAACCCCGGAGGAAATTATGAATGCTAACCTCTATTTTATTGATAAAATCGGGCTGCATGAGAATCTTTCGCCTACCCGTTCCAATGGACTGGCCGCCATGATCAAGCAAATTAAAATGTATGCCCTGGCTTACCATACAAAGATGAATGGGTAAAAGATGTGTAAATTAAATGCTTTAATAGTTGACTAAACGTTATAAAAATGAATCAAGCTTTGGAAGATAGGTTGGTGGAGGAGTTAAAGACCATATACGATCCTGAGATCCCCGTAAACATTTACGATTTGGGGCTCATTTATAACCTGAAAGAAGAAAATGGCAAACTGGAAGTTGAAATGACCTTAACCGCGCCCGGTTGCCCGGTAGCCGACAGCATCTTAGCCGAAATAAAGCAAAAGCTGGAACTGGTAGATGGCATTAAAGAGGTGGTGGTAGATTTGGTTTTCGATCCCCCATGGAACATGGACATGATTACCGAAGAGGCCAAGCTGGAATTGGGGATGCTATAAATTGCTGATTTTGTAGGTGATGTTTTTTAATAAAACAAAATTCTTTTTACTTTTACACATTCAACAAAGTTACCCTTTTATGAAAAACCTCTATTTTATAGTTTTTATTGTTAGCATGCTGCTGATGCCATCTTGTGCTACTATTTTTTATGGGACCCATCAGGATGTTTCATTCTATTCGGAACCTCCCGGTGCTGATATTTATGTAAATGGCGTAAATACAAACCAAAAAACGCCGAGTGATGTAAATGTGAAACGACGCGCTCCTGCTTCGTTCAATAATAAAAAAAACGAACAAGTTTATACCTTGAAAAAAGAGGGGTACCATGACAGTGAATACAGGGATAAGGCATCAGTACGTTCCCTAATATTGTATTTCGATTTTGCGGCATATATTATTCCCGGATTAATTGATCTGGCCGCCGGATCTCATCTGGCATATGAAGATCAGGTGTTTGTCAAACTAAATCCAAATACGGGCAAAACAGACACCATTATTCAAAAGCAAATTGTATATGTCCCAACCGAAGGGAATGCACCCAAATACACCTTTCAGAAAAATTCCGATGTTGATAAGAATATCCCTGTTACGCCGAGGAAATTTGAAAACCGGTTTGCACTCATCATCGGAAATGAAGATTACAGCTCTTTCCAAACAGACCTTTCAAGCGAAGTTAACGTGGCCTTCGCCCGGAACGATGCCAGTGCTTTTAAAGAATATGCCCTGAATATACTGGGTGTTCCATCGGAAAACATTATCTTCATGTTAGATGCCACTACAGGAAAAATGAATCAGGGAATTTCAAAAATAAATTTAATCATGAAAGCCTCCGGCGGAAATGCCGAAGTGTTCGTGTATTATGCCGGTCATGGATTACCCGATGAACAAACCAAAGAAGCCTATATAATGCCCGTGGATGTGAGCGGTAAAAATGCTGCCGAAGGTATTGCACTGAAAGGATTATACCAGAAGTTGACCGAATATCCATCGAAAAAAGTGGTGGTTTTTATTGATGCCTGTTTTTCGGGAGGAGCCCGCAATCAAGGATTGTTGGCAGCACGTGGGGTAAAGATAAACCCCAAAGAAAACCCGCTAAGCGGCAACCTTGTGGTGTTCAGTGCCAGTAGTGGTGAACAATCATCGTTACCTTACAACCAAAAAGAACATGGTTTTTTTACCTATTACTTGCTGAAAAGATTACAGGAAACCGGGGGCAACCTTACCTTTGGGGAATTATCTGACTATATTTCCAATAATGTGTCGGTTAAATCGGTAATCATCAATGATAAGGAACAAAACCCCAAGGTAAATACCAGCCAGGGATGCCAGGAAACCTGGGCTAATTGGAAGATATCAGAATAAAAAAAGGCGGTTTTGAACACCGCCTTTTTTATTCATTTTATTTTAATGCAACTAGTTCCTGATACATTTCGATGGTTTGTTGGGAATGTAAATTTGCTTTATCCACAGTTACGGTTTTACCTGTTGCAGTATAAAGCTGTACCTGATGGTCACTGATGGTCATTAATTTTTGGGTATTCCCTTCGATGGTTGAATACCAGGTTTGATCGGCTTCGTTGAAGTTTATTATGGCCAATTCCTGATCCTGCGCATCTAAAATGGTTGCCTTATTGTTTTTTAACAAAATGGTCAAATCATTTCCTCCTATGTTTACTTTATTTACCCCTTCGTGCAGGCCCAGAGGGTTGCTTCCGGTCCAGAATTCAACTAAATTTAAAACGAAAGCATCTACAAAAACGGTGGCTTCATAAACACCACAATTGAGTAGAAGGAACACGGCCTCTTCCACAAATTTATTTCCAAGGCTCCCGTTCCATTGATGTACTTTTTTGGTCAGGGTAAAAGAGCCATAACATCCGCTCATAAACACACTCATACCAGCAAAAAGCACGGCAAAAAGAAAAATAGATACTTTTTTCATAACGTATTTGTTTAAATTGATTAAAAAGGAATATTAATTAGTGCTTTAACAATAATAATGGTCTGTTGTTTCTTAAAATTATGAAAAAAAGAGTATGAGATGTAAAAACAATAAACAAAAAAAGAGCAGACTTGAATAAATCTGCTCTCCCTTTGAGTTACAACGTAATCTCCTTACCGTAATAAAAATCGAGAATCTTTATGCGGAAGATGTATTCATATTTTGCCTGGATAAACGACGACTGCGCGGCAGTAACCTTGTTTTTGGCATCGTTAAATTCCAATGGGGTTACAATTCCCAGGCTGAACTTCTCCTGTACATACCGGAAAGCCTCCTGGGCACTGTTTACGGCTTTTTCACTGGCATCGTATTTTTTCATGGCTGCCACGGCATTGGTATAGGCTTGTTGTATTTCTTTTAAAAGATTATTTTGTTCAAGTTGAAGCTCCAACTTTGCGTTTTCATAGTTTATTTTTGAATTCTGGTAATTAATTTTTGTGCTGAACCCATTGAAAATAGGTATTTGTAAGGATAATAAAACCTGTGTGCTAAAATAATCATTTAGTTGATCGCTAACTGATGCGTTTTCAACATCAAAAAATTTAGTATAACTATCACCAATTGATGCATTTAAACTTAAAACAGGCAGAAATTGAGCTTTAGCTATTTCACTTTCTTTCTCTGAACTTAATAATTTTAACTCCTTGCTTTTTATTTCTGGCCTTTCTTGAGCGGCTTTTTCAAAAATCAATCCTGCATTCAACAATTCATTTGCTAAAACAATATCATTAAATTCAGGTATAACAATATTAAAATTATCAGTAACCGGAATATCGAGAAGTTGCATCAAGTTTAACAATGAAATTTGTAATTGATTCTCATAATTTGTTAAAGTAAGCTGTTCGGTAGCGGCTTGAGATTCAGTTTCAAGCAATTTGCCTTTGGCAAGATTCCCGGCCTCAACTTGTTTCGTATTATAGTCAATTTGTTGTTTGGTAACAACTAACTGTTCCTTTGAAGTCGCTACTAATTCTTTATTAAAAAGAATATCCAGATAGGCAGAAACAACTGCTAATGAAATATCATCTTTAGCTTTTTCTAAATCTTGCAATGAGGCCTGTAAATCCAAATCCCTTTTTTTTATAGTATTAACCTTAGTAAAACCATTGAAAAGGGTCATGTTGCTTGAAATTTGGCCACTGAGGGACATAGCATTTCCACTTCTGTTTACATCATCTCCCCCTTTTGCCAGGCCAAAATCAAAACGTTGAGAGAGACCGGCATTTAAATTTGGATAAACATCGTATTTCGATTGTTTCAATTGGTTTTCCTGATAATTTACATTCAGTGCCTGCTGCTTGATCTGGATGTTGTTTTCAATGGCGTAAGTCACGCACTTTTCGAGTGACCAGAGCTCCTGGGCTTTCAGTTGCCCAAAACCTATAAAGAGGAGTATAAGTAAGATGAATTTAATTTTCATAATTGTTCAGTTTAATAGTTAATTGCCAACATTAGTGGGGTTGGGGCCCCATTTTCTTTTCCTCTTTCTTTTCTTCGCCTTTAAGCTGGTCTTCCCAGGTAATGCCGCTCTTTACCTCAATGTGGATACCGTCGGACAAACCTATTTCAATCTTCTTTTTATCAAAAACCTGAGGGATGGTGATGGAATCGCTGGTAAGCACGTTTACAAACGCAGTGTCTCCACTGAAGGTAATCAACCCTTCGGTAATGGCCATCACGCTGTCGCGGCGTTCCAGCTCAATTTCGGCATTGGCACTATAGCCCGAGCGGATAAACTGGTCTTCTTTCAAACGCACCTGGGCTTTAATATCGAACTGGATGGCCCCGTTTTCTTCCACCCCTTTGGGTGAGATGTATTCCAGGTTGGCATCGAACTGCTGGTTTTCGATAGCACCAATGGTCAGCTTCAAAGGCATTCCCTCCACAATTTTGCCCACTTCGGTTTCATCTACTTTGCCTTCAAAAATCATGTCGTTCATGTCGGCAATAATAGCAATGGTAGTCCCATCGTTAAAGTTGTTGCTTTGGATAACTGAGTTTCCCTCTTTGATAGGAATATCGAGGACCATTCCGCCAATGGTGGAGCGGATTAAGGTGTTGGTGGCGGTTTCGGCTTTTTTGCTTACCCCCTCTTTGATAATTTCCAGGTTGCTCTTGGCCGATTCTAAATCTTCTTTAGAGGAATTGTAAGCCAATTCAGCATTTTGGAACTCCGATTCCGAAATCACATGTTTTTCAAACAATTGTTTTTGACGCTCGTATTTTATTTTTTCATTTTCGAAGCTCAATTGGGACTGGTTTACACGCGATTCAGCCGAGTTGAGGCTCAACATGTCGGGAATAACTTTAATTTTTGCTATTACCTGCCCCTCTTTTACCATGTTCCCGGCTTCCAGATAAATCTCCTGAACAATCCCCGAGATTTGTGGTTTGATCTGAATCTCCTTCCGGGGAAGTACCGATCCTGTGGCAATGGTTTTTTTCACGATATTGATTTTGGTGGGCTTTTGAATTTCATATACCACCGGTTTTTTCTTCGACTTATTGGCTAAAAACCCCAAAGTGCCTAAAAAAGCGGCCACGATGATGACCCAAATTGTGATTTTAATAAACTTCTTCATCAGTGTTCTATTTTAAGTTAAATTTTTAATTGGTTCTATCTTTTATTTTCAATTTATCAGAAATTCTTTCTAATGTGTCTTCTCTTCTACTGCAAGGAGACGAACGATTTTATTTTAAGTTACCATCTTTTTATTTCACTTTAAACATTTTAACTACTTATTTATCTTGCCTGATGGCGTCAATGGGTTTTATACTTACTGCCCGGCTGGCTGGCAACAATCCGGCAAAAGCACCTGAAATTATTAGTACAATTAACGCGATTGAGGCTACTTTTATATCTACTTCCGGATTTTTGAACATGTCGCCGCCACCATTGGCCAACGAGCGGTTGATTAATTCCACCAACCAGACCCCAGATGAAAGCCCTAATATACCTGCCAGGGAAGTCAAGAAAACGGACTCGCTGATGATTTGCGAAATTACTTTGATGGGTTTTGCCCCCAAAGCACGTTGAATCCCAATTTCTTTTGTCCGTTCTTTAACAATCACCAACATGATGTTGCTTACCCCGATAACTCCTGCTAAAAGTGTACCTATGCCCACAATCCAAATCAGGGTGTTAATTCCCAGGAATAACCCGTTCATTTTCCGGAATTCTTTGGCAACATTAAAACCACCAATGGCCCGTTCATCATCGGGGTGGATCTTGTGCCTTGATTTTAATATGGCCCTGGCTTTGGTCTCTACTATATCAACAGGAACATCGTCGTGTGCAGAAATTGCATACCAGCCAACCATATCACCAAAATTGTAAGTCTTTTGTAACGTGGTGAATGGCATGTGGATGTTTTGCTCCTCGTGTTCAGCCTGACCTCCCCCTTTTTTCGATTTAAAGGTGCCCACCACATTAAAATAGATGCCGTTTATCTTTATATATTGTCCAATAGGGTTTTCGCCCGGGAGGAACAAGGATTCCACCACCTTTTGTCCAATAGCTATCACTTTCCGGTTTTCTTTAATATCAATATCGTTGATAAACCGTCCCTGAGTAATTTCATAAGGGTCAATCACGTTCCAGGCAGGGTAATCGCCCATGATGGAGAAAGCCCCGGCCTTATCGCCCCGGATGGCATTGTTGCCTTCGGTATTGGTCCAGCCGTTGAGCCGGGGACTCAAGGCTTTTATTTCAGGGATATTTTGTAACAGCATTTCGGTGTCTCCATTATTAAAATTGAAACGCCGTCCCCGTGAAAAACCTTTGTATGACATGGTTGTAGTTTGGGTCCACATGAAACAGCTATTGGTAGAAAAGTCGCCCATGTTATCGTAAACTGCATTGTGTAATCCATTACCTGAACCCAGCATAATAACCAACATAAAAATACCCCAAAATACCCCAAATGCAGTAAGGAACGTCCTCAACCGGTTTTTCTTGAGGGCTTGCATAATTTCGCTCCATTTGTCAAAGTCGATCATAGTAAGAAATATTTAGAGTGTCTTGAGTACTTAAAGTACTTAGAGTATTTATAGTTATGGTTTTAAGTGCTGGCTTATGGATGTAAAAATGGCCAATAGTTCATTTGCTTCATCCATAATGGGTTTTAAAGTATTTGTTTCAATCCGGTTCAATGATTCAATAATTTCTAACCAGTAAATAGTTTCACTTGCTTCGCCTTCACAGATTTTAATTTTGTTTTTAAAATCGGCCTGGCTTTTTGACCTATTTGCCTCCCTGTAATTTGCGCCAATGCTGGTTCCCGATTTTGTTAACTGATTTTTGATAACGAGCCCCTCAGAAGTTTTTGTAAGAGCCGATGAAACGGTGATGATGCTAATAGCAAATCGTTTTGTCCGTTCCTCCATCTGTTTACCAAACTCTTTGTTGTTCATAATTTATTTCTACTTTTTAACTCTAAATACTTTAAGTACTCCTTCTACTCTTCCCTCAACGCCTCAATAGGGCGGATACTGGCGGCTTTCCGGGCGGGAATCAATCCGGCCAACGTTCCCGACACTATTAACAATATGGTAGCTCCTATCGCAATAGACAGGTTGGCCTCTGGATTCAGGAAAAAGTCTGATTTTACATGCGGAGACAGCAATTCCAGCAACCCAACCCCGGCAACTAATCCAAAATACCCGGCTATTGCAGTAATAAAAACCGATTCCATTAAAATAAGGCCCACGATAGAATTTGGGGTTGCGCCCAACGCTTTCCGGACACCAATTTCGGTAGTTCGTTCCTTAACCACAATAATCATGATATTGCTCACACCAACTATTCCACTGATGATGGTGCCAATACCGATAATCCAGACAAAAATACGGATACCAGTAAACAGGCTTTGGAACTTTTTAAATTCTTCCAGATTGTTGTTGATGTAAATGGCCCGACGGTCGTCCACTGAAAAAGAATGCCTTTTGGCAAAACTGGTCCGCAATTGTTCGGCTATCTGTTCGCTTTCTCCCATCATTGATGCGGGGATGGTTATGGCCAGGTTATGAATTTCGTTACCGCCGGTATAAATCCGTTGTGCTGTTGAAACGGGGATATAAACACGTGTGTTGTCACGTTCACTTTCATCGCGGAAAACACCCACCACTTTAAACGGTACCCCATTTATTTTCATATACTCTCCAATCGGATCCTGCTCTTTAAAAAGAGCATCGCGGACCATATAACTAATGGCTACCGATTTACGGTAGTTTTTAACATCGAGTTCGCTGATAAAACGCCCCGCTTCCATGGTCACATTTTCCAATTGTTTGGTGCCAGGGTGTACCGAGACAATATCATACGTACCATATTCATTCTTATAGGAAAGGTTTTTCTGTTGCCAGATGTTCAAACGAGACGAGATGGCCTCAATTTCTTTCACCTCTTTTTGCGTTGCTTCATAGTCCTGATTGGTGAATTTGACCCTCCGTCCAGGTTGTAATCCCCGGTATGGCATGCTGGTTTGTCCACGATAAATCCAAATACTGTTGGTGGCATCTTGTTCAAATTGTTTGGTAATGCCATTCTGCAACCCATTCCCTGACCCCAAAAGGATGATAAGGATGAAAATACCCCAGGCCACACTAAACGAGGTTAATATGGTTCGTAGTTTATTCTTTTTTAAGGTGGAGAAAATTTCCAGCCACTTTTCCTTGTCAAACATAATAGTATAGTATTTAGAGTGTTTCGGGTACTTAAAGTATTTAAAGTTATATTAAGAAAACCTTCATCTATTTTAATGTTTCATATTCAACAATACTAAATTATTAGTCCTCTTTTCACTTTAAATACTCTAAGTATTTTAACATACTTTAAATATTTCTTACTCTTCTCTAATAGCATCAATAGGTTTTACCTTTACGGCCCGGTTGGCAGGCAGTAAACCCGCCAGTGCCCCGGCAATTACCAGAATCACCAATGATTTGATACCCATACTTAAATCAATACCGGGATTTAAGAATACTTCGCTGGCCGTACCTGTTAAAGCCACACCGAGGAGTTCATTGAGGGCTATCCCCAAAATAAGTCCTGCATACCCGGCGGTAAATGTCAGAACGATCGATTCCAGTACAATCTGGCGGATGATATTCAGGGGTGTAGCCCCCAAAGCCCGTTTGATGCCAATTTCCTGGGTGCGTTCTTTTACAATAACAAGCATAATATTACTGATACCAATAATTCCGGCCAATAACGTTCCTAAACCCACCAGATAAATCAACACGTTGATGCCAATAAACAGGTAGCTCATGATTTTAAATTGCCGTTCAATATTAATGTGTCCCACGGCACTCTGATCATCGGGGGAAATGTCGTGCCTCTTTTTCAGGATTTCGATAATACGGTTTTCCACATCAGCTACCGAGAATTGCGATTTGGCCGTGAATGAAAAAAAATGGACAATATCGCCATAGTTAAAGGCTGATTGAACGGTTGTAAACGGAATATGAATGGATTCTTTTTTATCATATCCAATTTGGATATTCCCCTCAGGGCTGGTCACCCCAATTACCTGAAAATATACTCCTGATACCCGGATGTACTTTCCCACGGGGTTCTCTCCGTTTTTAAAAAGTACCTCTTCCACCCTAGAACCAATCACGCACACTTTCCTATTCTGCTGGATGTCAATTTCATTTAAAAACCTTCCCTTGGTCATCTTAATAGGTTCAACCTTTATGAGGTAAGGGTAATCGCCCTGAACCTGGAACGAACCGTATTGATCTTTATACACGGCATTGTTGGTGGTGCTTTGCCGCCATGCTTGCAAACGGGGAACCAAGTATTCAATTTCCGGAATATTTGTCCGCAGGGCTATCATGTCGTCGTTGTCGAGGTTCCAGTTTCTTCCCTTTTTAAATCCTTTGTAAGGAAGTGTGGTATTCTCGGTCCACATAAAAGCGGCATTGGTGGCAAACCCCTCAAATTGTTTGTTGATGCCGTTTTCAAGGCCATTGCCTACTCCGGCTAATGCAACCAACATGAAAATCCCCCAAAAAACGCCAAACGCAGTTACGGTGCTGCGCCATTTGTTTTTTGAAATGGCCTGCCAAACCTCTTTGTATAAATCAATATCAAACATCGTATTTTGTTTTGTTATGAACCGGTCATTCAGTGTATGTTAAAATTTTATACATACTTTCTGAATTCCCTTACCTTAATATTATTCGTATCTTAATGATTCAATGGGTTTTATCCGTGCTGCTTTAATAGCAGGAATCATCCCGGCAATGGCCCCGCATACAATTAATAATACTGTAGCTCCAATGGCAATACCAATATCGGCATTTGGGTTTAAAAAGATGACGGGTTGACCACCAGCATCGGTTGAAGCCGGGGCGTTGGCAATACTTTGATCAACCATAAAATCAATTGCTTCCATAATGGCAACACCCACCACCATTCCAAAATAGCCTGCCAATGTAGTGATAAACACAGCCTCCGAAATGACCAATCCCAAGATAGAACCAGGAGTGGCCCCGATGGCTTTTCGTACTCCAATTTCTTTGGTCCGTTCTTTCACCACAATCATCATAATGTTGCTCACACCAACAATTCCGGCAATTAAAGTTCCTATTCCAATGAACCAAATAAACATTTTGATCCCAAAAAAAACGGTGCGGGTCTGTTCGTATTCCTGCAAGGTGTTTCGCATCCCGATGGCACTTTTATCTGAAGGATCGAAGGAATGAATGGCTGCCAGTTTTCTAACAATTTTATCTTCAAGGGCTTTGGTTTCTTCCACAGTGGCATCGCCCGTGGTTAATCCCAGAGACGATACACGCACTCCCCCATTAAAAATCTGTTGTGCGGCTGTAAAAGGCAACACCACCCTACGGTTTTGCCACCCGTTGCCATCAGAGTAAACACCAATGACTTTAAATGAGATGTTGTTTATTTTAATGAATTTTCCAATGGGGTCTTCTTCCTTGAATAATGATTTTTGAACCTCTTCGCCAATCACCACCACTTTACGCCGCTCATTAATATCAATATTGTTTAAGTAGCGCCCTTCAAGAACCTTGCTCCCTTCGATAGGGCGATGGTCGGGAAGCACGCACTGAACCGTGAAATTCCCAAATTCGTTGTTATAACTTACACTGGTTCCGCCCCAAATATTGAATTGAGGAGAAATATGGTCAATGCCTTCAATTTCGTCGCGGAGGACTTCATAATCCTTATTGGTAAATTTTATTTCGCGGTCTTTGCTCAATCCTTTATATTCAACAGAGGTGCGGCCAGGCCAAATCCACATGGCGTTTTTGGCATTGGTTTCAAAATTCTGCATTACTGCATTTTGTAAACCATTACCGGAACCTAAAAGAATGATTAACAGCAAAATACCCCAAGCCACGCTAAAAGAGGTAAGAATGGTCCGGAGTTTGTTTTTACCCAGAGTGGCAAAAATTTCTTGCCATTTATCGAGATCAAACATGTTGCAGTTCTTTTATTTTACCGTTTTTAACGTTCGATTCAATAAGTCCGTCTTTTAGGCGGATGATGCGGGAAGTCATTTCTGAAATATCATGTTCGTGGGTAACAATGATTATAGTGATCCCTTCCTGATTGACCTCTTTCAGAATTTGCATTACTTCATATGAAGTTGCGGTATCGAGGGCTCCTGTAGGTTCATCGGCCAAAATCACTTTAGGGTTCGAAATCAAAGCACGTGCAATGGCTATGCGCTGTTTCTGTCCTCCGGAAAGTTCATTAGGCATATGGTGTGACCAGTCTTTGAGCCCCATCCGATCCAAATACTCCATGGCAATGACATTACGCTTTTTCCGGCTCACCTTCTGATAATATAAAGGTAAAGCCACGTTTTCCAAGGCATTTTTAAAAGAAATAAGGTTGAACTGCTGAAACACGAATCCCAAAGTCCGGTTCCGGTGAATGGCTGCTTTGGCTTCGCTCATGTTTTTAATTAACTCTCCGTTCAGGTAATAAGAGCCTTTATCGTAATTATCGAGTATTCCGATAATGTTCAGCAGGGTGGATTTTCCTGAACCGGAACTCCCCATAATGGAGACCATTTCGCCTTGTTGAATTTCTACATTAATCCCTTTCAATACATGAAGGCTGTTTGAACCGGTTACATACGATTTGTGAAGATTTTCAATTGTTACCATTGGTTTTAAAGGTTGAAGTTATTGGACAATAGACGCCGAGATGCGTAAGAAGTTACACTCAAGAAACGAAGCAACGCGTTCTTTGGTATAAAAGTAACAAAAAATTAAAGGAAAACTGCACAGAATGTGGTTGATTTCAAGAAGATTAATGCAAAATAAGTTTTTAGGCAGGAAGCGATAAGAAAAATCGTGTCCCTTCTTGTGGATGGCTTTTGAACCATACCTTTCCTCCTAAGAACCCTTCGCCAAGAAGTTTCATACTATAGGTTCCTAACCCCCGGTTGGTTCCTTTGGTGGAAAACGATCGGTGGAAGACCCGTGATTGTATTTCTGGTTCAATGGGTTTGGAATTATAAACAGAGAAGGTTACTGTTCCATTTTCTTTTTTACATTCAAGCAAGATGTATTCGCCAGTGATGCTGCTTTCCAAAGCATTTTTTCCCATGTTTAAAAGAATGCGTTCCAGAATCCGTTTGTCAGAAATAAATTCAACGTCCTCAAACTGCTCATCAATGCGTATTTGTTTGTCTTTACTCTCCTTGTAATAGGTCAGCATCTCCTCAACATGCGATATCACCTGAATGGAATTCACCCATTCATTTTTAATAGCAAGCTCACCAACTTCGGCCAGGGAAATATCCCGTTGTGAATTTATTTCATCCATCAACTCCCCAGATAAACGTAACGACGCTGGAAGGTATTTGTCGAAAATTTCTTTTGATTGTTGCGATGTGACAAGTTTAATAATACCGTTTAAACTTCCAGCAAGGTTGATGATGTCGTGGAAAAAGATACGTTCCAGGGCTTGTTTCCGTTTTTGTGCACTAATGTCTTTAATTAAAATAATGAGATACTCTTTTCCATCAATTTGTGTTGGTGTAGTGGTGATTAAAAAATCAAATTGCTTTTCCACCCCATCCACCAATGAAATAATCTTGCTTTCGTGCATTTGGGGAGCGTTTTCGTGGAACCTGTTGATCAACTGACAATTTAACTCGCAACCGCTACAGTTTTGATGGAATCCACACACATCGAACAGGCTAATTTGGTTGATGCAGCTGATAATTTCGCCCGGGTGTCTGTCCAAAAAACCCGTGGTGCTTTCGAAACCTGAAATTTCTTTTACCGTTTTATTGACATATACCACTTTTCTTTGGGAATTGGTAAGCAAAACCATATCGGGCATGGCATTGGTCAATGCGCAAAAAGCTTCATTCTTACTGATGCTCTCGTAATCAGACAAAATACTTTGGGATATGCCTGCCATGCGTGTGTTTTAGTTTTGTTGCTTTTGGTTGTATAACATTCCGTCTTTTGCTTATGTTTAAAAGAAATGATATTAGGTTGTTGTAACCTATTTAATTGTTTTTTGTTACTTTCACGTTCAATTCTTTTTCTGAAGTGAAAAACAGGGTGTAAATAGTTGCTACATGAAAAAGTCAAATTTAAATAAACCTATTATGATGAACCAATTTACTGTTTTATGGGCAGTCATTGCCATATTCTTTGTGTTTACAGCCAGTTGTAGCAAAGAGGATTCTGAAAACAACCCTTCCGATTTACCGACCTCTTTTCGGGTGGACGTGCCAAGTTCGATTAGCCAAAATGCTACTAAAAAGGATGCTTTATCCGGGGAACTTTCGGGTGGCGAAATCTATCAGCACCTGAATAATTTTATTTATCTGGGCGATGCTTCTGCAGAATTGATCGAAGACATTATTGTAGGCATCCGTATTTACGGGCTGAGCCAGCCCATGACTTTTACGTACGTGAGCGAAGAAGACGGCCGGACAAAAAATGTAGTAGTAATTGACAACGCTACATTTGAGGGAACTATCTGGGAACATCAGCTATCAATAACCGATGCAGAATCGGAAGGGAACGAAGACAAAGGATACGCGATTCAGGTTTTTTGGAATGTTAGCCCTATTGAAGGAATTGCGGTTTTAAAACCATTCAACTGGGACCGCTCTGGAGTGACAAGCTCCGAAAAAACCATCTTCCGGGTGGAATATTCTGAGAAAGCCGATGCGAATTATGAGGCTCACATGGTTGTAACTATTTATGGTTGGGAAGAAACAGTATCGGACCGCTTTCACATGGATAACCTGAAAATGTTTGTGGGTAAAGATGGTGACCGGATTGATGTGTACGGCAACAGCAACCACCCCGATGCCTGGCTGTTTTTGCAAGAACCGGTGGGTTTTAACTGGGCTTTTGTGGCCTCGGGTTCTGAAACTAAAAATATTGGCGTGGCCGAGGTCGGTTTGCCGCCAAGTTCGTTAGATGAGACAAGCCGGGAAGTTATTTTGGAAACGTATTCGATAAAAAATGTATTTACTTCCCAAATAAGGGAATATATCTATCAAATTTATGGGGTTTATCCTGATCAGGCCGGGTTAGATACTTTGTTGCAAAATACCGATGCTCCCGGGTATTTTAACAGTGGGGGTTTTGTTCAAGGAGGTACAGCCCCGTCAGGAAACTACGAGGAATTGACAACCACCATCTCAACAATGGTTCCGTATAATCCTTACACCATCACCAACCTGAGCTTAAGTTTTAAACAATAAAAGAATAGCGTATTCCGAAAAAACAAGTAAACTCTAGATTAACCATCCGATGAATTCATAATCAGCAAATTATCAGATTGTATTTGCTTGTAATTTTAGCAAAACATTCATCGGATGACTTTTCGTAGTAGCCTAAAGAAGAATTTTAAACGGAAGCGGGTTATTCAAATGGGATGGTGAAAAAGAAAGTTGTCCCTTTGCCGAACTCACTTTCCACCCAAATTCTTCCGCCCAAAAGTTCCACAATATGTTTTGAGATGGTCAGGCCCAATCCGGCGCCACGGTATAATTTGTTGTTTGCATTTTCGATTTTACGGAACCGTTCAAAAATGTACGCTTGTGATTCTTCCGAGATACCGATACCCGTATCTTTTACAAAAAAGAGTACCTCTCTGGCTTTCAGTTTGTATCCAAACCAGATTTGTCCTGTTTCAGTAAATTTGATGGCGTTATCGAGCAAGTTAACCATTACTTGATTGATTCGATGTAGGTCGGAGTTCATGTTAACAGGTTGAACGGTATCAATATGAATTTCAACAGAAGAATTGTTTTCTAAAACCTTCTTTTCATAAAGCAATTTAAGTTCTTCAACCAGAGGGGCAAGTTCAAAGGAATTGAGGGAAATATCAATCTGCCCCGATTCAATTTTAGCAATATCAATAATATCATTTATCAAGGCAATCAGGGTTTGTCCGCTGCTATTGATGAGTTTTTTAAATTGTTTTCGCTCCTCCTCAGTATAGCAAGTATCATCCAAAATGTCAATAAAGCCTAAAATGGCATTCATCGGGGTCCTTATTTCATGGCTCATGTTAGCTAAAAAAGCTGTCTTAAGCATGTCTGCTTTTTCTGCCTCCTCTTTCGCCGTCACCAGTTCATCGGTCCGTTGTTCTACTAAAAATTCCAGATGCTGCCTATGCAATTCAAGTTCCTGGTTTTGTGATTCAATTTGAGTTTTTTGTTCATTAGCAAGATCGCGCTGACTAACAATCTCCTCATGTTGCATCTCAAGTTCTGCTTGTTTTTCTTCAAGTATGGTGTTGATTTCATTTAAATCCATGGTTTTCTCGAACACCAATTTTTCTAAAAGAGTTTTTTGTTTTTTGATGTTTCTGGTCCTTAAATTTATAAAGAGCAGCACCCCCAAAAGAAAAAATGAAAGGAGAATGATTTTGAAACTCAATGTCTTCCAAAAGGGAGGGGCAATATTAATTGTCATCATCTTTGAAACAAAGTTCCACTTTCCCGATGAAAATGAAGCTTGTATTTCTAAAGTGTGTTTACCAAAGGGTAGGTTGTGGAATGAAATAAAATTTCTTGTTCCCAAATCAATCCATTGCGGGTTGCTTGGAAGTAACCGATAGCGGTAATTAATGTTTTTGGTCTGAATGTAATCGTGCGATGAAAAATACAGGGTGAAAACCGACTCTTTGTAAGATAGGTGAAGTGTATCGGTTTCATAAATTGGTTTGGTAAGCAAAACCCGGTGGTTCAAGGAGTCGCCTACGTTGATGGTTTGGTTTAAGACACTTAGCCCCGTAAAATTCAATTTAGGAATCGTTTGAAAATCGTAAATACTGTCGGGATAAAAAAAACTTACGCCATTAATACCACCAAAAAAAAGCTGCCCATTTTTATCTTTAAGTACCGAATTCTCGTTGAATTGATTGCTTTGCAGCCCATCCGATTTATAATAGTTGGTAAAAGAACCCAACGTTTTGTTAAATTTAGTTATACCATTATTAGTCGATACCCAAAGATTCTTTGATGGGTCCTCAATAATACTGTTTATCATATTGTCGGGCAACCCATCTGTTTGAGAAAACCTTTTAAATGTTGAATTTTTTGAGTCAAATTGATTCAACCCTTGGGTGGTTCCAATCCATAACACCGAATCACTATCAAAAAACAAGGTGTTCACCTGATTGCTTGATAGGCTGTTCGGATTGGTTTCTTGTTCCACGAACGTTACTACAGTCTGGCTTTCACAGTTATAAATGTTTAATCCATTCCCGTGGGTGGCAATATAAATTTTATTGTCTTTGCTTGGGAGGATGTATGCAACATCATTGATGTTTAAATTTTTATGAATGATGGTGCTTAAACCATGCCGCTCAAATTTTTGTGTTTCTGGGTTATATTTATTTAATCCTCCTCTTTTCGTCCCAATCCAGAAATTACCTTCCCCATCTTCACAAATGGTCCGGATCGAATTGCTGGTTAAAGAGTTGCTGTCGCCGGGTTGACTCACTAAATATTTGAATTGATGGCTTTTTTTATTATAAATATTTATTCCACCTAATGAAGTTCCTATCCATATTTCCCCATTCCTGGCCTCGTACAAACAGGTTACCGTATTATGATTAATGGTTCTTGCGTTCTTGTCCTTTTCAAAATAATGGGTAAAAGTTTTAAAATCAACATCGGCAACAGTTAAGCCGTTGTCGGTGGCAAACCAATGATTACCTTCCGAATCCTGCATCATTCCGTTAACCGCGTTGTTACACAGCGAATTGGGTTCGTTGGTTATTTGTGTTAACCGGAAAAAAGGTTTCTGATTCAGGTTGATTCTATCAACCCCGCCATTCACAACGCCAATCCATAATATATTGTCGGCACTTTTGTAAAGCGTCGAAAGAGAATTACTGCTAAGACTTTCGTAGATAGCGAGGTTGTGTTTGTATTCGCGGAAATACCTTAACGTGTGGTTGAGTTGATATAACCCACCTGAAGCACTGGCAATCCATATATCGTCGCCTAAACCGGGAACCACCTTTCGAACCAGGTTTTCCCCTTTGTTTTTCATTTGATCAGGCTCGTATCCATAATAGAAAAACTTTCCTGTATTTTGATGATACACATTGAGCGCGCCTGATTCGGCTCCAATCCAAACTTTACCCTTAGCATCTTCATAAATAGCCCAAACATTGTTGTCGAGAATGGATGCGGGTTGATCCTGCGAAAAAACCGTGAATGAACCCGTTGCCATATCAAATTTAGTTACTCCGCCCCCATACGAAGCTATCCAAAGGTGATTAGGAGAATTGGCGTAAATAGATGTAATACTATTTGAAGCTATGCAATTGGTGCAGCCCTTGGTATGGTAAAAACGGGTAAATTTTTCAGTGACGGGGTCAAAGCGGTTTAATCCGTTTTTTGTCCCTATCCAAAGAATGCCTGCCGGGTTTTCAAATATGCAATAAACGCTGTTAGAGCTAATGCTGGCAGAATCGGCGATAACATTTTCATATTGCTTAAATTTCAGAGTAAAATAATCGAAACAGTTCAATCCCCCACCATCGGTCCCAACCCATAACCGCCCTTTGGAATCTTCAAAAAGGGATTCAATATGGTTGTGGCTTAAGCTGGTTGAATCGCCCACCCAATGGTAAAAGGTTTGCATATTGTACCCATCGAAACGGTTCAGCCCGTTATTGGTGCCAAACCACATAAAGCCGTACTTGTCTTGAATAATGGCAGTAACTTTGTTTTGCGATAACCCTTGTTCGGTGGTTAAATGGGTAAATTGATACAAATTATTTTGGCTTTGACACACTATTGCAGCAAAGAGTAATGATATAAAAAGTGGACCAGCTTTTATTCTTAAAATCATGGATGCCGAAATTTCAGATATGCAAAGATGTAAAATTTTTTCATGAGGGTTATCCAATTAAATTAAAAGCTTATATCTAACTAATCGTATATTCCCCTAATTTTGCAAAAAAATGCAGATGGTTAGGATTCTCCTCATCGGGGCGGTGGTTTTACTTTTGAACATCCCTTTTGGCTACTGGAGAGCCAATGTTCATCGGTTTTCATGGCAATGGGCTTTGTCTATTCATGTTCCCGTACCTTTTGTTGTTTTATTGAGGATATTTTCACACATTGGTTTTGGGTGGATTACCTATGTGGTTTTGGTTGCAGCTTTTTTTCTTGGGCAAAAGCTTGGCGGTTCTGTACATGACCAATTTATTGCCAGGAACCATAAAATAAGTTCCTGCCTGGTGATGGATTTAATCAAATCCAAAAACATCTCCTAATACCCTGTTTCGGATGGATTTGGCCAATAAGAAATTTGATTCCCCCATTTATAAAACCAAAAAAATTCCCTGTTCGTGCTTTCGTCACATTCTTAGGATTTTTTATTATAATTGTATAAATTACAAAAATCCGTTTTGAGCTTTTTGAGCGCACTTATCCGTAACACAAAATTTAACAGTATATGAAAAACAAAAAAAATGCCCTTCCCATATTTTTAGCTTTTCTAGCTATGGGTTTTGGCGACGTAGTTGGCCCACTTACCAGCCAATTACAAAACGAATATGCCTTATCGAATTTAGCTGCCGGGATGGTGACTTTTATGGGGTTTATCATGTTTGGGGTTCTTTCGGTTCCGTTGGGCATCTATCAGGATCGTAAAGGGAAAAAGCATGTGTTGCAGCTTGGTTTAATGGCGGCTTTGCTGGGTTTGGTATTACCCATTTTTGGTCATTACTCATCGTTCTTATTGTTACTCTTTGCATTGTTGTTGCTAGGCACCGGAGCCACTTTGCTGCAAGTTGCCGGAAATCCGATCATGCGCGACGTTTCTCCCGAAGGAAAATTTGCCCGCAACCTTTCATTTGGACAGTTTGTAAAAGCCATTGGTTCACTTTCCGGAGCGCTGATTCCGCTTTTAGCCGCTAAATATTGGGGAATGGACTGGAAACTGTTATTTCCAATTTATTCTTTGTTGGTAGCCATTACCTTAATTTATCTATTGTTCACTAAGGTAGAAGAGGAAAAAGACGAAAAGGCAGTTCCCGCGACACTTAAGTCGTGCCTGGGACTACTAAAAAATCCGTTGGTGGCAACAATGGTTCTTGGGATTTTTTTATACGTTGGAGCCGAAGTAAGCATGAGCGCCAAACTGCCAAATTATCTGGCACAGAAATTTAATTTCGACATAAAAACGCTGGGCCTTTGGGGTACACTGTTTTTCTTTATTGCACTGATGACCGGGCGTTTTTTAGGCGGTGTGGTTTTAAACTGGATGCCTCCCAGGCACTTTTTAATTTTTACCACTTTTATTTCCTTACTGGGTCTTTTCGGTTTATTTATCGCCCCCAATCCGGTACTGGGATTTGTTTCCATAGCTTCAATCGGGCTTGGGTTTGCCAATATTTTCCCTTTGATTTTTTCAATAACCGTAGATGCCATGCCTGAACGGAGCAACGAAATATCCGGCCTTATGGTTACAGCAATCATTGGTGGTGCATTTGTTCCGGTAGTATTTGGTTTTGTTGCCGATGCCTTTTCGTTAATGGCCGGGTTTATCGTTCCAGTGTTGTGTATGGTTTACATTCTTTATCTCTCCCTTAAAAAATAAAACAATGCCTTTGCCTTATAAAAACGATTCAAGAATAGTGTTGACACTAGATGCCGGTGGTACCAATTTTGTGTTTTCCGCCATCCAGGCCGGTGAAATGGTAGTGTCCCCTATCGCACTCCCTTCAAATGGACAGGATTTGAAAAAATGCCTACAAACGATAACTGCTGGGTTTGAAACTGTAAAAGAGAGGTTAACGGAAAAGCCGATAGCCATTAGTTTTGCTTTTCCCGGCCCGGCCGATTACCACCATGGAATTATTGGCGATTTAGGGAATTTACCCGGGTTCCGGGGAGGTGTTCCTTTGGCCCCAATTCTGAAATCACATTTTCAACTGCCTGTTTTTATTAATAACGACGGCGATTTGTTTGCCTATGGCGAAGCCAGAGGAGGCATGCTCCCCGAAATAAACCAGGAATTGGAACGCGCGGGTAGTTCCCGTCGTTACCAGAACCTTATTGGCATTACCCTTGGAACCGGTTTTGGTGCCGGCGTGGTAACCAATAATCAACTGCTTTTAGGCGACAATTCCATGAGTACCGAAGTATGGTTGCTTAGCAACCGCCATTTGGCTAATAGCAATGCCGAAGAGGGAGTCAGTACCCGGGTGATTATTTCAACGTATCAATACCTTTCAGGAGAAAATAAAACCGGGTTAATGCCAGTAGATATTTTCCAGATAGCCCAAGGCAAAATGCCGGGAGATGCTCTGGCTGCCAAAAAAGCTTTTGAACAATTTGGTTCCGCTTTGGGCGATTCCCTTGCCAATCTCATTACGCTATTTGATGGGCTGGTAGTAATTGGTGGCGGGTTAACCGGGGCACAAACTTTGTATATGCCCTCGGTAATGCGCGAATTCGAAAACCATTTTACCGCACCAAAAGGTCAAACTGTAGAACGATTGGTCCAAAAAGTGTTCGATTATAATCAACCGGAGCAGCGCACGGCATTTTTAAAAAGCTATTCAAAAGAATTGTTTTTTGAGGGAATGGAGCATCCGGTGGCTTATGATCCGGTACCCAGAACTGCCATTACCCACAGCAAACTGGGAGCCAGCAAAGCCATCAGCTTGGGAGCCTATCTTTACGCGTTGGAAAAAGTGAGCACCTAAATTAACAGAGGCTGTCTAAAAAGACCAATAGGTCTTAAATAGGCAGCCTTTTTGGTTCAGTTATCAACAATTATCTGTTTAAAAAACAGGTGCTAAAATATAAGGATAGTATTGATATATAGGTTATTAAGTTG
>Ga0209319_1001065_pt1 | contig 25421 bp, 27 predicted proteins | sample RifGroE2_FD_184000 | JGI IMG/M metagenome (GOLD analysis project Ga0209319, IMG submission 184000) | Groundwater microbial communities from Rifle, Colorado - Groundwater E2 (SPAdes) (version 2) | ecosystem: Environmental > Aquatic > Deep subsurface > Groundwater | place: Rifle, Colorado, United...
CTGTTTATCCAGGCCCTGTTGTAACGCGTTTTGAGTTGCAACTTGCGGCAGGTACCAAGGTTAGTAAAATCACCACCTTGGCAAAAGATTTGGCGCGCTCGCTTTCTGTAATTAGCGTGCGTGTTGTTGAGGTCATTCCTGGCAAATCTTATGTTGGTTTGGAATTACCGAACAAACATCGTGAAATTGTGCGTTTACGTGACGTACTTGCTTCACAACAATATGAATCATCACGTGTGCCTTTAGCAATGGCGTTAGGGAAAGATATTTCCGGATATCCTGTCGTGGTAGATTTGGCAAAAATGCCGCATTTATTGGTTGCTGGTACGACAGGTTCTGGTAAATCGGTTTGTTTAAACGCTTTGTTGCTTAGTTTGCTGTATAAGTATACTGCCAAAGAAGTGCGTTTACTTATGATCGATCCTAAGATGCTCGAACTTTCTATCTATGATGGCATTCCACATCTTTTAGCGCCTGTTGTAACCGATATGCGCGATGCAGCTAATGCTTTGCGTTGGTGTGTTTATGAAATGGAAAGACGTTACAAATTATTAGCAACGGTCGGTGTACGTAATCTTGGCGGCTATAATCACAAAGTTAAAGAAGCGCGTGAAAAAGGTAAACCATTGCTGGATCCGTTATGGCAAGCAGACAGTGGTACCGAAGGACCTGAGGAATTACAGGAATTACCGTATATAGTTGTGTTAGCTGACGAATATGCCGATATGATTATGGTAGTTGGTAAAAAAGTGGAAGAATTGATTGCTCGTATTGCACAAAAAGCCCGTGCTGCCGGAATTCATTTAATTTTGGCAACACAAAGGCCATCAGTCGATGTTATTACAGGTTTAATCAAAGCTAATATTGCTACGCGTATCGCCTTCCAAGTTTCATCAAAAATTGATTCGCGTACAATTTTAGATCAATCAGGTGCGGAACAATTGCTTGGTGCTGGTGATATGCTTTATTTACCACCTGGTTCAGGTGTGCCGATTCGTGTCCATGGCGCTTTTGTTGCCGATGAAGAGGTGCATCGCGTTGTTCATGATTTGAAATTACATTCAGAACCTGAATATCTTGAGGATGTATTGACAGGTAGTGGTGTTGGAAGCGGATTGGCTGCCAGCGAGGTTTTTGCTCCTGGAACTTTGGGTGCTGAGTCTGATGATAGTAGCGGTGGAACAACTGATGATGAAAATGACCCTCTTTACGATCAAGCAGTACAAATAGTTATTGAAACACGGCGCGCATCAATTTCCAGTCTACAAAGACGTCTGCGTATTGGTTATAATCGCTCTGCCCGCTTAATTGATACCATGGAACAGGCAGGGCTTGTTAGCGCCATGGAATCGAACGGCAATAGAACGGTTTTAGTTAATGGCGGCAAGCAAGAATGAACGAAGATGTTTGCAGCCACAGTTTTCGTAGCCGCAGGTTTTGTAGCCGCAGGTTTTGTAGCCGCAGGTTTTGTAGCCGCAGGTTTTGTAGCCGCAGGCTTTAGCCTGCGTATTAGTTTACATTTATTTGTTTTTATAGAAAATTTTAATTATGAAAAATAACTTTTTGATTTTAAAAACAATTCTATTTACATATCTTTTGCTGTTTTCCCTCTTAGGACAAGCTGGAACCGCAACGCAAGAGCTGGAAACTCGTTTGCAAAACTTAAATTCAATGCAGGCGGATTTTGTCCAGGTGTTGCACACACGTGGCGGTAAAGGGAAGGGTGTTGACCAATTCAGTTCTGGAAAAATGGCTTTACAGCGTCCGGGGAAATTTCGTTGGCAAATTGAAAAACCTCAACAACAATTAATTGTGGCCGATGGACAAAATATTTGGATTTATGATATCGATTTGCAACAAGTAACAAAAAACAAAATCGATTATCAACAAACGGATAGTCCTGCTTTTTTATTGAGTGGTTCCTCAGCAATTTTAGAAAAAATGTTTTCTATCAAAAAAATAAATTCCGCTACAGTAGGGCAGGACAACGCTAATTTTGAATTACGCCCACATTCTCCAAACGCCATGTACAACTCCATTAAACTTTTCTTTAACGCAAGGCAATTAACTAAAATGCAAATCGAAGATAACCTTGGACAAGAAAGTACTCTAACTTTCACTAATGTCAGGGTGAATAGCAACTTACCTGCTAAACTGTTTCAGTTTATACTACCTCAAGGCGTTGATTTGATTAAGGAATAGTAGGGAACATGACTGGTCTTAACTTAAATAGTAACTCCCTAACTATATAATTGTTCAAAAAATCCTAACATCAAACATGCTAATTTATTTACGACACGTAGCCGCAGATTTCAACCTGCGCGGACGGATAATGCGCGCATATTTGGCTTTGTGAAATATCGGATAAACCCTGAAATCAGAACAAAATCATATCCACAGCTCCGGCGTGAAAAAGTTAATTTTCCAGTCATCTGTAATCGAATAAAGTTAGCATATTTTTTGCTTCTTGTTCGTCAATCAAAATAAATTTTTCAGATTTTTGATCACAATGGTAAACATCAGCTGTTGCCAAATCGAACCACCAACCATGTATTCTTAATTGATTTTTCTGTATGCGCTCCATAACTAAAGGGTAGGTTTTTAAATTATCCAATTGCTGTAACACATTAATTCTGGAGAGTAAATTGCACGGAGTAAGATCGCTATTTTGCGAAGAGTTGTTTTTGAATCTTTTATAAGACGGCGCAGCATGTTCTAACCAGGCGTTTAAAGACGAGCAATTGCAAACATGTTGTTCAGCATTATCTATAAGAGTTTGCATTGCGCCGCAATCAGAGTGACCGCAAATAACAACATCCTGCACATCTAAATTAAGCAAAGAAAATTCTATGGTAGCAGCAACAGATATGTCCGTTTGGCATTTGCCATGCGAAGTAAATTGATACGTCGGAATTAAATTTCCTATATTGCGCAATACAAACAAATCACCAGGATCACTGGAGGCAAAAGTATTTGGGACTACTCGGCTATCACAACACGCAACAAAAAGAGCATCGGGAGATTGCCGTAATGCTAGTTTTGAAAATTTATTACGATAATCTTCCAAAAAAGCACTTCTAAAATCGACTATACCTTTAATTAATTTTTTCATATTTGGTTCCCGTAGCCGCAGGCTTCAGTCTGCGTATCAAATAGGGTAGACGTTTCATGGTCACTAGCTTTAACCAGCACCACCTTTAACGTATGTTTTTTTGCAAAGCAAATAATACGAATCCTATCCTTATTGCCCAGCAATTGGGCAGCATTGGCTATGTTTTACGCTTTGGTTTTAATTTATGATCCCGCGTCCCACTTTCATATACAATTATTTCCGAGCTTCAAACTGTTTTTCAAACGCATTGGGTGATAAATATCCTAAATGCAAATGCATACTCTGATTATTTTAAATCAAATTTTCAGACCTGTCAGGCTTAATTTTTGAAGTTCGCGGTTAGATACATAAGTGACTCTTGCTTTAGTTGAGTCTGTTGCTGCAGTTTCATTAGAGCCACTTAAAAAAGTAGTGCGCTGGCTAGTATCTGGTGGGTATTCTTGTTGAAATTGTTCTGGCATTGTCTTGTTAAAATTAGCAACCCATAAGTGGTTAGAATATTTTCTACTTCCAGTTGGAATTAACGTTGGAGCATCACTAACATCTGGCTTTACCGGTGTTCCAGCAACTTGAGCTATTCTATGAGTGGCATCACAGTTGTCGGCACTATATGTGGTAAAAAATCTTACCCCACGTTCACGGGCAGGTTTAGCTGGTTTATCCATAGCTGGGAATTTAAATTTGAAGCTTTCATTAGGTTCATGGTTAATGTGAGCTTGTGTTTTGCGACGGAGCTCATTTTCTAAGCATTCGGTAAAGCCAATCAAGCGACCCCCCTGAATCTCGTCTGGTTGATACGTGTTTTGTAGACCAATAAGCACATCTTCACAAGCCCCACATGGAGTTTTATTGGAGTGTATGTGTAAAACTGCAGTATAAATTTTAACAATACTGCCATAAGCTAAATCTGGATAATTACTACGAAGCGCTGCACTTATGCGATTAGCTATCATTGCTACCGCCTCTTGTGTGCATAGAAAAGCAGCTAAACTTTGTTCGCTGTGTCTTACAAGTTGTCCATCGGCAGGGCTGCCATCATATTTTGGTTTTTGACCATGATCGATCTCGCCTACATTACAAATTTTTCTTCCTGTAGTATAAAGTTTTTTTAAAAGTTGCAATGGACGAGCAACCTGTATATCAGAAGAACTATAGCAATCTGCTTGTGTTAAATCCTGTTTATCGCGATTATACCGCGGTATTTTCATGGGGAATGTTACGTGTAATCGTTTTTTTTCATTTTTAGCAGGATCAGGATCCGTAATGCTAATTTCAAAACTTAAATCTGCAACCACAATATTACCTTGATTACCTGTTTCTGCAGTTAAAGTCGATCTTAATTGGTTATGGATTTCAGCAATAGAGTATTGATATTTGACTGTTCCATTTTTTGCTTTGTGTACTAAAGCTGCATGCATTTCCTGAGTCGCATAAGCATGACCGTGATTAACGTATTGTCCTGATAAGTTTCGAGTACGTACATAAGTTCTTGGGCAACAGTTCGCATTAGGGGTTGTTGGTGCATTAAAAACAGTTGGTTTATTTATTAGCATAATTTTATGACCTACGTTCAAATAATAACATTACCATTATTTTGTTTTGGCTTTTGTTAAGTAAAAAATACAGCTTTTTTATGTTGAGATGCGCGGATTATATTTTTTACGATTTTATAATTATTCATTATAACATATTAAAAATTAATTTATGCAAAAACCTAGAGAGAACTAGCCACAAGGAAGGCAAAAACAAGTACATAATGTCTCAGCACATAAGGAAAACCTATCACATATTTGTTCGAGTTGATGCGCGCATGAATATTGTGGTGTGTGAGACAAAGCATCATTTTCTTGCCACTCATCAGCAGGTACAATCAATGACGGTTGCGATAGTAATGGCAATGTTTCTCTTGCTATTATAGGTAAAATGGTTTGCGCTGAGTTTGTTTCTGTTTGCACCGCAACTTTATCAGTTTCATAAGAGCATGTATTTAATGTGCCATAATTTGGCTGTATTGGTTTTGGAAAATAACCAAACATATAAACACCAACAATTTTGCATTGTTATGAAGCTAAAGAAGGTGCTGGCGCAGCTTGTGGCTGTATAGTTGGTGGCATCATCATTGCTGCTGCTCGCACTTTCTCTTGCATAAATCTGATGTGCCCCTCATAAAAAGCAGGAGCACCTTCTGGTACTTGGAAAAATTCATCAACTATTCCTGCTTGCGAAGCCTCATTGCAATTTCTTAAACTATCGTCAATTAATATACAATCTACTGCTCCAGAAAATCTAACAGCATGCTTAGCTGTAGCAATATGTTCGTTTTTGTTTGCTAACCTAGTGTTTTTGGGTAGATAAGAAACAATGCAAAAATCGGGGTTACGTAAAATACTTGGTTGCAATTGGATGATATCCCTTAAAACAAAATATGGCATGTGCAAAGCATTAAAAGAAACTATAGCAATTTTTTAGCTGGACCTATTGAGGCAAGTTGTGGATTCGCTTTCTTAACTCTTTCCCAAAGTTGGTTGTATTTGTTATCCTTCCCATCAAGATTGTCCATGGTAACACTTGTTAAAGGCGCTCTTCCCTTTGTTGAATCAATGAAATCTGCTGGTTCTATACCACCACCATGACTTCTTACCAATTCAAACGCTTTATTGTGTGTATGAATGTTAACAAGCGTAAAATCGCAATCTATAAGGAATAACATAACTGCCCCCATTGAAATAAATTGTAAACTGTAGCGCCATTATAACAAAATAAAAGCCACACAACTTTAAGACAATATTAATTAGGAAAGATTTGCAATTTAGAGCCGCAATTTTTATATTTAGCAGAAAAATATATAGAATATTGGTGTCATTGAATGGCAATATAGCTAGTGTGGAGCCGTATACATGCTACTAAAAATAGCATATGGATAGCTTGGAGGAAATTCTTGCAAAATAGATAAAGGCTAGAAGGGCTGTGAAATATGGCTCCCCTTAATGGATTATTTTAGAACTTGTTCTTTAACAGAAATAAGACCTGCCATTATCCAATCTTTCTTAAAAATAGCATGAAGTAAGATTAATGCACTAAAAAATTCGCTTGACTTATTTGCGTAATTTTAGTAAATTTAAGTTCGTAAGTAAAAATTATGAGGATCAACAATGAATAAAGAATTTGGTGATTTAATCCAAAAACTTAGAAAACAAAAGGGCTGGACGGCTAAGGAATTTCTTGAAAAATTAGGAACGATTGGAGAGAACGATAAATTATTATCGCCATCATATATTACTAAAGTTGAAGTTTATGGTGAGATCCCCAGTCCTGAAGTAATTTGCAGGATGGCTGATGTTTTAGATTACGATCATGAGCAGCTTATTGAGATAGCAAAAAACACCAAAGTAAATCGGTTTGAGCAGTCATTACAGGAAAAGTACCAGCAAGCTGTTGGGTTATATCGAGTAGAAAGAGAAAAAGATGATTCCACAAAATAAATTAAGCAAAAATGGTATTGCAAGTTTAGCTTCTGATTGCCTAGAACAATATATAAGTGAAATGGGGTGGAGAAAACCAGAAGATGTTTTTCTTGATATAACTTGTATGTATGAAAGTGTCATCTACCCGCAAAAGGATATTTCATTAATTACCAGCTGTGATTTGGGCACACATGAAGGGCAGAAAGTTTTAGGAAAAACTATTTTAGATGATAAGGTTATTCTTATAGATAAATCAATAAACAAAGACAGCAAAGACCCGCGTTATACATTTACATTAGCCCATGAGATCGGACATGGACTCGCACACACTGGTCAAAACATAAATTTATTTCGCTGTACTGATGAAACTATTTATAAAAAACAGCCAAGTTTATATGAATTTCAGGCTAATTTTTTTGCCGAAAATTTGATTATGCCTGCAGGTCTAGTTAGATATTGGTTTAAAACTTATTATGGCACTGATAGATCATTTCGGTATCGGGGGGCTTGTTGGTACTCCATTGGAAATGAAAACATTTACATTAAATCTTTGGCGCATTTGGGTTGGTATTTAGCCCGACCCTTAACTTTGTGTTTTTCTAATATTTCAAAAGAAAGTTTGGCATATAGAATGCTTAAGCTAAAAATTATTCTAAACGAGACAAAAGAATCAATATTTGATGGTATGAAAGAAGGCTTTGCTGGAGTAAAGCTATTAAACAATCTAGGCGGTAATACATTAAATGCGTTAAAAATTTAAATTTTTTTATTTTTTAAGTTCACCAATTTTAGTTAAATAAGGTAATAATATGATTAAAGACTCACATAAAAATAACATACACCAATTCAAACGAATAACTATTGACTGCAACGAGCTACCAATATTGATTACTTTTTCGGGTAAAAACAAAAATGGTAAAGAATATGTTTTAAAAACAAATCAAGAAAAAACAAAATTGTTATTGAATAAAAAAGAATATTAATTAGCTAAAAATTAGCCAGCAAGCAAACGATTAAAAGTTAATCAAGTAGCCAGCAAGCCAGCCTCTTAAACTATAAACGGTTTAATGCTGGCTTTTTTATTTTCAGTGGTGCTTATGCAAAAGGTAGAAACTAGCAAAATACTACTTTTTAAACGTCCTTTTTCTAAGGAGGGCGATAAGCGGCTTGTTGATTTTTTTGACTTATTGCTGCAATGGGAAATAGAAGATGGGCAAAGAAAAAAACAAGAAACTAAAAAAGTATAAGCGCCATTTCAACGTAAGACGCATTAAACGAAATCTAAGTTATTCAACGCAGGAAATTGCGGATTTACTTGGCACTACCCGTAATGCTGTCAATAGCTGGTATAAGCGCGGATTAGAAAAAAATGATGATCGAAAAATGCCTTTAGTATTTGGTGAAAATTTAATTAATTTTCTAAATCACCAAAGGACGAAAGGAAAACAAAAATGCGCCCCCGATGAATTTTATTGCTGTAAATGCAAAGTTCCGTGTAAAGCTTGGGAAAATTTAGTTGATATTAAATATATCGACGCGAAAAGAATAGCAATTAGCGGATTGTGCGAAAAATGCAGCACTGAAATGTATAGGTTGGCTGCGGCTAAAAATATCGAAGAATTAAAAAAAGTATTCAATATCCAGATGATACAAGATAAACAATTATAAGAATGTGTCATCCCTAACACTATCATTACTTAATCGAGGTATAAAAAATGGTATCCTACAATGCAAAAAATGAAAGGATTAAACGGGAATATTTTGAATGGGAAAAAGAGGCAAACGGTAAAGCTCAAAACACCATTGATAACGTAAGGGCGGCTTTATATCTATTTGAAAAATCAACAAATTTCAAAGATTTTGCAACGTTAACCAAGGATTCGATTGTTGCTTTCAAAAAAGAACTCATGAAAAAAGAAAATAGCAAAACGGATAAGCCCATAAGCAAAACTTATTTATTGCATACTACAAAACATCTAATCGACTTTTTCAAGTGGTTGTCTTGCCAAAGTGGCTATAAAAAGAAAATTCATATACCAGATATTGCCTACTTCAAGTTGTCAGATAAAGATATCCAAATCGCCCACAGCCCAAGTAGTAAAAAATTCCCTACAATACATCAAATTGAATGTGTAGTAGAAGAAATGCCCGCGGAAACCGAAATCCAAAAGCGCGATCGTGCGTTAATTGCTTTTCTTGTTCTTACTGGGGTTAGGGTTACTGCTATTGCTTCTCTGAAGATTAAACATGTTTTTCTAGAAGAGGGTTATGTTGAGCAAGACCCAAACGAAGTAAAGACTAAGTTTAGCAAAAAAATAACCACATATTTTTTCCCTGTGGGTGAATTTTTAAGGGATGTTTTTATTGACTGGGTCAATTTTTTAAAAAACGAAAAACATTTTGATTATGATTGCCCTTTATTTCCTAAGACGAAACTTGAGCTTGATAAAAATAATCAATTTGTGGGCGAGCGTCTGGATGTTGAACATTGGCAATCTACTACGCCAATCAGAGGAATAGTAGAAACAGCTTTTGAGGAGGCGGGTTTTTTTCGTTACACGCCACATGCTTTCAGGCATACGCTAACACAACTTTCGTATGAGGTATGTAGAACACCTGAAGATTTTAAGGCTTGTAGTCAAAATTTAGGTCACAACAGCCCGCTAACGACACTCACCAGCTATGGGGAAATCCCTGTATGCAATCAGGGGAAAATTATTAAAAATCTTGGTAAAAACGACGAAGACAAGCCAGTTACCCAGAGAGAAATACAAGAATTAAAAAACTTGCTTTTACAGAGGAATAACCATAATCTTGCATAATGTTTTTAATATTCTTATGAGGATTAACTGTGGACAAAAAACTATTAACAATTCGACAAGCCGCTAAGACACTCGATGTAAGTCCTGACACTCTGCGACGTTGGGATAAGGCTGGAAAGCTTAAAGCAACTAGACATCCAATGAATAATTATCGCTTGTATTCGGTACAAACTATTGAAAAATTAAAAAATAAAATGTTTGAGTGTAGGGAAAACAAAATATGAACAGAATATCCCCAAAAACAATAAAATTGTTTCTGCTCGAGGGCGACCCAACAGGCGCGAAAAAAGTACAGTTAAGTAATTGGTCTGGAATGGCTTTTGTCATTCCTCGCAACAGAATTGAGATTGTTAATAAACGTGAAGAATTCAAAAAACAGTGCTTGTATTTTCTGATTGGTGGTACATCGATAAGCCCAGAAGTTTACATAGGCGAAACAGAAAGCTTTCAAAAAAGAATCCCGCAACATCAATCTAAAGATTTTTGGAATACTTGCATAGTTTTCTTGGCAAAAGATGAAAATTTGTCTAAAGCACATGTCAAATTTTTAGAAGCAACCTTTATTGATGATTGTAAAAAAGCCAACAGATCAAAACTTGATAATGGCAATTCACCTGAAGGAGCAAAATTATCTGAAGAAGACGAAAGCGACATGAGTGAGTTTAAACAAAATATTAAACTTATGATGTCCTCTCTTGGTTATACATTTCATGAAATTGCATCCATTACAGACAAATCCCAAGAAAAATATTTTATCAAGGCAAAAGGTTTAGAAGCGAAAGGCATTTATACTGCGGAGGGAATGATTGTATTGGAGGGCTCACAGGTTAGCAAAGAGGAAACACCAAGTATAGGTGACTCTTTACATAATTTAAGAGCGGAAAAGCTTCAAGAACAAGCGCTAGTTGACAAGGACACATATTATGAGGTTCAACAAAAGCTGACCTTTTCAAGCCTTTCAACCGCTGCTGGTTTTGTGATGGGAAGAAGGGCTAATGGTTGGGCTGAATGGAAAAATAGCGATGGTAAGACTATTGATGAAATTGAAAGAAAAAACCTAGGAAAGAAATAAAATATGGCTTTTAACGAAAACACAAGGGTGAAAATCCCTGCAATCTTGCATTTGTGCAGATTAGGATATAAGTATCTTTCACTATCTAAAGATAGACCGGAAAAAAGCGTAAGTATAAGACGCGATGAAAGCACTAATGTTTTTACGGATATTTTTGCTACAAGCATTATTCGCATTAATAAATCAAACAAACCTGACATGGATGAAAATGAGGTTAAAAAGGTTTATGAGAATGTAACTTTGTCTTTAGATAATGAAGATTTAGGCAAAGAATTTTTTAAGATGCTGACTGAAACCTCAGGGGTTAAGCTTGTTGATTTTAACAATTTCAGTAATAATTTGTTTCATGTCGTTACTGAGCTTACCTATAAAAATGGCGATGATGAGTTCCGCCCAGATATAACGCTTTTAATAAATGGGATGCCTCTTGCGTTTATAGAAGTGAAAAAACCAAATAATCAGGAGGGAGTTCTTGCAGAAAGGGAACGCATTAATGCACGATTCAAAAACAAGAAATTTAGGAAATTTATTAATGCATCGCAAATCCTTGTTTTTTCAAATAACATGGAATATGACATAGAGTCTATCGAGCCTATCCAAGGTGCATTCTATTCTTCGACTTCCTATGATCGTGCAAATTTTAATTGCTTCAGGGAGGAAGAAAAAATTGATTTGGCAAACTTACTTAAACCTGAAGATGATGACTTGGAAAATTTTATATTAAAGGATAATAACCTTTCGTCAATAAAGTACTCTCCGGAGTTTATTACTAATAAAGATATAAATACACCAACCAATAGGATATTGACTTCTCTATTTTGTGAAGATCGGTTAGCAATGTTATTAAAGTACAGTTTTGCTTATGTAAATAGTGAAATAGGACTTGAAAAACACATCATGCGTTATCCGCAATTGTTTGCTACCAAAGCAATTGAGCGAACTATTGAAAGTGGAATTAAGAAAGGAATTATTTGGCATACACAAGGAAGCGGTAAAACAGCGCTTGCGTTTTATAATGTTCAATACCTAATCGATTATTTTCAGCGAAAAGATGTTATTCCTAAATTCTATTTTATTGTTGATCGTATTGATTTGATGAACCAGGCTAAAAGGGAGTTTGTCAGTCGTGGACTAACTGTACATACTATTGATTCAAAAGATAAATTGATACAACATTTTAGGTTAAGACAGGCAATACACAACTTTTCTGGTGAAAGAGAAATAACAGTCGTTAACATTCAGAAATTCAAAGATGATTCCGATATCTTAAAAGCCAATGATTATGACATTAATACTCAACGGGTTTATTTTTTAGATGAAGTTCACCGAAGTTATAACCCCGCAGGAAGCTTTTTGGCAAACCTTCTTAATTCAGATAGAAATGCCATTCACATAGGTTTAACAGGGACGCCTCTTATCAAAAATGATAGGCGTTCTCGAGATACTTTTGGAGATTATATACACAAATATTACTACAATGCTTCCATCGCTGATGGCTACACATTGAAGCTAATCCGTGAAGGTATTGAAACCAATTATAAAATACAATTAGCGCAAGCGCTTAAAGAAGTTGAAATTTTAAAAGGAGATGCGGATAAACGTATTATCTATGCTCACGAAAAATTTGTTGAACCTATGCTTGACTATATTATTCTAGATTTTATAAAAAGCAGAATACGATTTGGTGATCATTCGATTGGTGGCATGGTGGTATGTGATAGTGCCGACCAAGCCAGACAATTATTTAAGATTTTCATTAGTAAATATAATCCAACACAAAAAACGATTGAATCGGTAGAGCCTTGTTTACGGGTTGCTGAGCCTAATGCTGAATATGTTAATTACCAAAAAAAACAAAAGAAAAGTCTTACTGCTTCATTGATATTGCATGACATTGGTTCTAAGGATGATCGAAAACAAGAGGTAGATGCCTTTAAAGATGGCAAAATTGATTTACTCTTTGTATACAATATGCTGCTTACTGGATTTGATGCCAAAAGGCTTAAAAAGCTATACATAGGTCGTCTTATCAAAGATCACAATTTACTCCAAACTCTAACCAGGGTAAATCGACCCTATAAGAACTTCAGATATGGTTTTGTTGTGGATTTTGCTGATATACGCAAGGAATTTGATATAACAAATAAAGCATATTTTGATGAATTGCAGGAGCAGTTGGGCGATGAAATGCAGACTTATTCTCATCTCTTTAAATCCAAAGAAGAAATTGAGGAAGAAATTAGGGATATTAAGGATAAGCTTTTTCATTATGATTTAAATAATGCGGAAATATTTTCCCAGCAAATTAACCAGATTGAAGATCGTAAAAAAGTATTGGAGATTAAAAAAGCTTTAGCTAATGCAAAAAATCTTTACAACATTATTCGAATATACGGTCACTTCGAATTGCTGGAGAAAGTTGATTTTAGAAAGCTAAATCAGCTCTATAATGAAACAGCTCGACATCTAGAATTACTGAATCTAAAAGAAGCTATACAAAATAATATAGATACTACCAATTTACTAAATGTAGCTTTGGAAAATGTATTTTTTATGTTCCGTAAAGTTTCAGAAGAGGAAATGGTAATAGCAGATCAGCTGAAAGATATGCTCCATAAAACCCGTGAAGCTTTAGTAAGTAATTTTGACCAAAAAGATCCGGAATTTATTTCTTTATATGAGGAATTAAAGCGGTTGTTTGATAAGAAAAATCTCGATGAAATATCTCAGGAAGATATGAAAAATAACATCGGTTCATTACAACAGATATTTGATAAGGTTACCGAGCTTAATCGTAAGAATAATTTACTAAAAGCTAAATATGAAAATGATACTAAGTATGCCCGCGTACATAAACGTATATTAGAAAAAGGTAATATTCCTAAAAGAGAAAGTGAAATTTGCGAAACACTGTTGAATATAAAAAAACTGGCTGACGATAGAGTATTGATCAATACAAAATTGTTAGAGAATGAAAGCTATTTTGAACAACTAATGATGCCAATGGTTATCGGGAGTTTTGGCGAAATTAAAATCGATTTAGAACCTGAATCAGCTAAATACATTAATAACTGTTTGGTGAAAGAATATATGAACGAATACCAAGGTATACAAAGATGGTAACACAAGATTTTACGGTACATACAAAACAACTGATTGATAACTTAAAGGGCGTTTGTACCTCTTACGGTTTGGGAAACGATGGAAATGAATTTAAAATCATTACTCAAATGTTTTTGTATAAGTTTATGAATGATAAGTTTGCTTATGAAGTGAAATCCCTAGATCCAAGGCTAAATGATGCAGAAAATTGGGAGCAGGAAATAGCAAACTATTCAGATGAGCAGTACAAAATGTTGTTAATGCGCATGAGTCCTGACAGTGCCAGGCTAAAAAAGGATCATTATTTATCAAATTTGTACAACAAACAAAGTGCTGAAGAATTTGCCAAATTCTTTGATGATACATTAAGGGACATTGCCATTTTCAATAACGATATTTTTTCCGTTAAAACAGGAACAGGGGCAAAAATCATCCTGTTTGATGAACTGAGTAATTACATAACGGATAGTTCGCAGCGTGATAATTTTTGTCGGGTGATCTTGCTACAATTTAGTGGACACAGCGAATAGAAGTGGAGAATATTAATCTTTACTTTAAAACGAGGTGTAAAATGTCAAAAAGACAAACCAGAGAATATGATAGAGAATTTAAATTAAATGCCGTTAAATTATATCTAGGAAGCGGAAGATCTATGCTCCAAATCAGTGAGGAATTGGGAGTGCCTATAGCAACTTTAGCTGGTTGGATAAATACATACAAGCAGGCTCCTAATGATGCTTTTCCTGGTAAAGGAAATTTAAAGCCAAGTGAGGTTGAAATGGCGCAATTACGCAAGGAATTGGCGATAGTGAAAGAGGAGCGCGATATTTTAAAAAAAGCGCTGGGCATCTTCTCATCACTGCGCAAATGAAATATAAATTTATGCAAGAAAATGCCCATGAATTTAGTATTGAGAGGATGTCCATTGTGCTTAGAGTATCGCGCAGTGGTTATTATAGGTTTTGCCAAGCAATTCCCTCATTCCGAAGCAGGGAAAACGAGCAATTATTGGTTAAAATCAAGACAATACATGAAAATAGCCGACAAATTTACGGTAGTCCAAGAGTCCATGCTGAGTTGCTGTCTGAGGGGGAAACATGTTCGCGACCAAGAGTTGCACGGTTGATGAGTAAAAATGGGTTGCAGGCAAAGATGAAGCGGCGCTTTAAGGTAACAACTAAAGCAAACCCCAAAGCAAAAGTTGCTCCTAATTTGTTAAAAAGAGATTTTACAGCTATCCAGCCTAATCAACGCTGGGTGGCAGATATGACTTATATAGCTACTGCGGAAGGTTGGCTATACGTAGCAGCGGTATTGGATCTATTTTCGCGCAGAATAGTTGGATTGGCGATGAGTGATAGGATGACAGCAGATTTGGTATTGGCTGCACTAAAGCAAGCCATATTGCATCGGCAACCTACCGCAGGTTTAATTCACCATTCAGATCGTGGCAGCCAATATACTAGCCAAGATTTTCAGAAATTTTTGAAATGGCATAAATTGGTAGCCAGCATGAGCGGATCGGGCAACTGTTATGATAATGCTGCTATGGAAAGTTTTTTCCATACACTTAAAACGGAATGGGTATATTTTGAAAACTACCTTAGTCGGGATCAAGCGAAACAAAGTATTTTTGAATACGTAGAAGTGTTTTATAACCGCCAACGCAGTCATTCAACTTTAGCTTATCTTTCACCAGCTAAATTTGAAATGCAGTGGCAACAACAAAAGACCACTTCTCTTTGTAGTGTCCACTAAAAGGTTGCAAGATCATGTCGATATTTTTCGATTTTATCGACACGTTCCTGGTTTTCAACTAACAAAAATATTCAAAATCAATGCCTTAAGCTGGCGAATTATTTTGCTTAATTCTCCATAATAAAGAAGGATGCTTTTTCACACGTTCACAAAAATTTTGATCATCAGTAATAAGTTCTGGTCTTATTTCTCTATGTTTTTGTAAGCAATTTAAGAATTCAATTTCATTGCTATTAAATGGTAATAATTGGTTCAATGCTGTTTTAGTTTCATCCAGCATATTGCTTGACCATTGTTCAATTGATTTAGTGCCTGTAGGTATATGTTCTTGTCTTAAAACAGGTAAAAGTCTGTCGCGAATGTCTTTAGCATTAAAAGTAATATTATCAATGCCAATATTTTGCCAATCATCACGCCGCATAGCAGTATAAACAGTAAATGCTAAACGCAATTTTGCAATATCTAACTGCCATTCGGTTAGTAATCTATGGCTATCAAATAAATCTCTACTTGCTTCACGTCCAAATAAAGCTTGTAATTTTCCAGCAGCAAGTTCGTGCTGATCTAAAACTGCCATTTTTATTTCTCTGAGCCAGTCTGGAGCTTGTCGCCATTCCAAATCCCAAAGAGAAACACGAAACATATAATTGATATCTAATTCGATACGACCTTTATTGCCAAATGCGCTTTGGTAAATTAGAACCATTTTACCGCCAGCATGAGCGCGAGGATTGCGATGTAATTCATAACGGCGTCGTTGTAAAATATCCAAAATGATTACTTCAAATTCTTGCTTCTCTTTTAGCATTTCATCTCTATCACATGCCCCAATGTAATTTAGGTCAATATCAAGTGATAAACGTGGCAACTGCTCGGAACAAAAAAGGTTTATAGCCGTTCCACCTTTAAGTGCCAGTCGTTTTTGTAGGTAAGGAACCGCCATAAACGATTCAAGCAAATCTAGTAGAAGATAAACTTTTTCAAGAATTTCTGGGCGATAACCGCGTTGTTTTGCCTCTGCTTTTAAATCGTATTCAGAAATCACCACTAGGTTCCTCCCATTGGCGTTCAGCAATATGTTTTGGGATGATTAATTGCCATTTTTTTATATATATTCCTTGGTTTTTCCCGTTTCGATTTGAATCAATATAATATGGCTGTTTTGGAAGATTAGCCGATAATTGGCTGAGATATTTTTGATCAATTGCTAAATGTTTGGGTAACTGTTCAAAGAAATAACCCACTTTAGCTGTCACACCTCCCTTACTTAGCAATAAGGTGTAATCAACAATTTTTTGAGCATCAAAAGTAACAATATGATCAAGAGAGCGAATTATTTCTTCCCATCCCCCTGAAAGATCAGGACGATCAAGAATATCTACTAGTGTTCGTTCTAATGAAGTGACTTTTATATCTAAGCCATTCCTCTTTATAGTGTCAACACCAAATAATTCTTTCTTCTGTATAGTAAGTGCCTTTGGGTAAGAAACTGGTCGATAGTGTTGATTTTGAAAAGAAAATCCGCGACTAGGTAAAGTTGTTAAATAGGTCAATTCTTCAAAAGTAGTGTAAGCAAGATTATGAATTTCTAGCGCTGTATGATAAGCAAGAACCGCGTTTTGCGTCGCTTTAGCTGCAATTAAATATGGATCAATCTCGCGTTGATTCAAAATCATATCGGGATTAACCGCATAGAGTAACCGCCTTATAGGAATTAGTTTGTCTTGCGCGCGATAATAGCCAAGCAGCCTGTGAATTGCATTAGTTTGGGTTGTGCCATTTTCCCTCATGAAATCGCTAAATTCTTCATAACGAAAAACAGGATGTTGATTAAAAAAATCTTTAATGTTCATAATTTAAAAATATGTAAAATTTTGTTCATATAGTACAATAATTGTACCTTATAAACAAATTTATTCAAGAAATATCTAATTTTTCTCAGCCAGCAAATTCTTAATCAACGCGATCATTAATTCTTTACTCTTCGGCTGGCTTTCAGCAATTAGCAGCACTAGCGCTACAAATACATTATCTTTAACCAGTATCTCGCCATTGGTTTACATAAGTGATCATTTTTACTAGCACTAAATTCTAAAAATTATTTCGGTTTAAAATATGATAAATAATCCAAATCGTCCGGTCTGTCTTTGGTTTTGAAGTTGACCTCCAACCTATATCGAGCAAAGTATTGAAGTACATCTTTTACCTGGCTAAGGTGTCTTAATTCTTTTAATGAGTCTAGCGTTATGCTGCGTCCTTCCGTGTTAGGTTTTCTTTCAATATGAGCAATTGCGTTTCTAATACATCCCTGAATGTAGTTTCCGAATGTTTGCTGAGATATATTTTCTTTATATAAGATAGGATTTTCCATAATTTGTTCAATATCATCAGTCACACTTACATTTTTTATATCTTTTACATATTTATCAATTAGAGCAATGCTTTTTCCGTCATTAGAATATTCAAGACAGTGCCAAAAAAATAAAATTTGCGAATAAATATTTCTGGACGACTTAGCAGTTCTATAAAGTCTAGCTAATGTTGTTTCCTTACCAGTATCCAAAGGACATATATTAATAAAATCATCTCTCGGTTGATTAGCTGTTATCTGACGAATTCCAGAAGCAGAACATGTAATATTTTCCCAGTCAAATTGATGGATCGTATTAATAAAACCGCCATCCGTATGGAATACAGCATTCCAATTAAAGGATAAGGTGCTGAGTAAATCTGTAATTAAAGAAAATGCTTCTTCTTCACGCATCTTTTTCATATCAAGCAGCAAATCGTCTTGACGTCCTTGCTTATGACCTGGTACATACTTAATTTCTGCTTTTTTAAAGCGTAGGTAATACTTTTTTTTAGTGAACGCGATATTAGTATCAACTGCACACACACAAATACTCATTCACTTACCCTCACTTTGCTAAAAGTAATTTCTTTGAGTTTTTCACTCCACGCATCCACTGCCGCGCGCTTTTCTTTATCGTAACTATGTCGGTCGTAAATCGCTGTGACGCTGTTTTCGACATGATTAAGGAGTTTGCTAACCACTAAGCGTGAAACACCTAAAGCAGTCATGTGACTAGCTGCAGTGCGTCGTAGATCGTGTGGAGTAAAGGGCTTAACATCTTTGAATTTATTAATGTTGTTTCTAAGCGCACGGTCGATAGCGGTTGGAATAATATGTTTATCGCCTCTAGGGGAGGGCAGTAGCCATTTAGAGCCGTTGGACAGGGTTTTTAGTTCCTGCAATAACTCTAACGCTAATTCAGAAAGTGGGACTATGTTATTATTGCCATTTTTAGCTTTACTGGCTGGGATAGTCCACCGAGCATTTTTAAAATCGAATTCATCCCATTCTGCGCCCACGACTTCGCCTTTGCGTTGTGCTGTGACTAATTGCAGCTTGAGTGTGACAAAACCAAAATTAATATTATTGATCTGGGCAATTATATGCATTCCCAGTCATCACGACGTTAGTCTGTTCACCATTCATGCTAAAATTTGACCAACCATGACCTGAACTGCCGCCGCCACCAAAAGTCATAGCTGCACGATCAGTTATCATCTCAACATAATTGGCACCCAGGGCTGCCGCCTGAGATCTAATCGAATTTAAAGCACCAACTTCCATATTTTTATTTGAAGTAAAGCCGCCAGTGAAGAAATTACCCTGATCACCAGTCACCTGACCTTTGAATTTACATTTTTTACTTTCTGGTTTGTATTTGCTAACAAGAACCTTTTCCCCACCTGGAGCAAGTTCATTCGCTGCACAACCAGCTAAAAAAATAAATGCCATTGAAACGGCTGATAATAATAATTTATGTTTCATAATGAATACCTCAAAACAATTTAATAAAAAAATCAGAACAGAATCTATTATAACCAATTTTTTTTTGCAAGATTTTCTTAATATAATAATATACTAAAGGAAAACAGGTTTTCAGGGCTACTGCCCAATAATTTGAAAATTTTCAGTCAATAATGTTTTAAGTTCCGATTTGTATTTTCTCATTTCACCATTAAAAAAATATTCCACAGCTTCTTTGAAATCTGAAAATTTTTCGTAATACTGGTTATACAGCACGCGCTTCTTGAATAGCTTCCAAAAACGCTCGATCAAGTTCAAATTAGGCGAATAGGACAGTAAAAAACAAGTTCAATATTTAAGTTTTTCGCCTCTAAAAGTACCGTGTCTTTTTTGTAATATTTTGCATTGTCGCAAATGACGTAAAGTTTCCCAGCTTTTTTGTAAACCTTTCTCAGTTTCTTAAATAAAGTTAGCACTGTTATCGCATTCAATGTTTCTTCAAAAGTAACTGTTACTTTTGAAGTGTTCAGCTCCAACGCACCATTAATATTTAAGCGCCGCCTACCAGTATTACTTTTGATCTCTTTCTCTTGTCCTTTCTTAACCCAGCCATAGGCAGCAATTGTGTTGTGCTGAGGATGCACCCCGTCCATGAAAAGAATTTCGTCATCAGTATCTAACTTATTTTTCAATGTTTCATAATATTCCAAAAATTTTTTCTGGGCTTTTGGACTAGCTTTACCAGGAATTATTTTTGGTTTTTTATAGACATAGCCAAGTCGTTTTAACAGCTCGGTTGCTCCTCTAACACTATATCTTTCGCCAAATGTTTTCCAAATGTAATCAACTACACTTTTTGCATCTAAATAAAGTATTCGTTCTAAATGTTGATCTAAAATAGCCTCTTCATCTTTGGTTAGTTTGCCTTTCCCGCCCAAATAGTGATTGCTAATAAGATTTTTTATTCCGCCTTCGCGATAGCGTTTAATATAATGACGCAGCGTTCCTTCATCTAACATCAGTGCTTCACAAACTTTTTCTTGTGTCCATCCAGTACCAAGTAAATAAATTATTTTAACTCGATCAGCAGCTTTTTTAAGCTTAAGCGAGCGATGCACCAATTTCAATTCCTGAATTTGTTGTGGTGTAAGTTCAAATCCTTGCATAGCTTCAATTATTTATTACTTCCAAAATTATTTCAAGAAATTTCAATTAGTTACGAGGCAATCCTGTTTGCGATTGGTATACATCATTAAGATTTAGATGGTTTGTATGGATTAATGTGCAACAACTCCGAAACGATTATAAATTCATAACCCTGTTTTTTTTAGAGTTTGAATAATGACTGGCAACGCCACTACCGTTTTTCCGCGATTACCCTCGCCATCGTGTATACCCAAAATAGGGATTTAACAATCATCTACATCAAAGGTTCTCTAAGAAAAAATATTAATATTTATCAAATAGTTATACCTGTTTAAAAATTTGTGGCGACCTGTTTGTCGTTAAAATTGATTTTCGCAACATATTGATTTTGCGCAATTACATTTCCTTACAGTAACTGTCTGATTGCCCCCCTAATTCTTCATCTAGTCGAATTGCTGTTTCCTCCCCTACTACAATTGCGATAAATTGGGTCGCAATGCAGGTCTTGGGATAGTAAGAAGCATATAATTTCCTCTAAAAATCAATGATAAAATGTTTAATTTTTCTCTCTATGTTGCCGCAATATACCATAACAAACTTAAAACAATCTTAACAAGAGTAAGATAATTTACAATCCCCCTTGAACTCAAGGGCGATAGTTGATTAGATACAAAAGCCACAAATCACATTATTTTAACAAAAGATGAAGAAAATTAATTTCAGATAGATAATTTTAAGATTTGTGCGTATATAATGCTCGAAATTTTAGACTTCCACAGGTTTTATTTTGGCGTTAACTTTATAAGATGAACATTTCGAGCATTCTTGATGTTCTTGTTATATTGGGCATGGCGATTACCACCACCTATAACCAATAAAAATTCCATATATCTAAACATCAGGAGAATCCCACAATGTTAGTTTTGCCACCAACAGTTAATCTGGAAAAGCTATATCATAATGCACAAAATCAAATAGAAGCATTTATAGCAGCAATTAATAAAAATTCCCTCTCAAAAGTAATTAAAATGCTAAATCGAAACTCAAATTTTGCTAATGTAAAAACATGTGATGGAGTATCTGTTTTAGCTCATGCAGTAAAGCTTTATAATCAAGGAAATCAGGATAAACGGTTTAAAGTAATTGCTGAACTTTTAACTCATGGAGCAAAAATAGAGCCTGCTTTAGATGTTGCAAAAAGTTTAAATACCAAAACAATAGTGAGTTTATTGGAAATGCACCAACAAGAGCAAAAATTACACAAGCCCACAATAGCACTACCACAATTCTATCCACTGTTACGCTTTTTTCCTGCACAAGACCCAATGCAAGCTAACAGTTCAATTTATGGAACGCCAACACCACTGCTGCTACCTTCCCTAGAGCCAACCCCATCACAGCTAACCAACTTGTCAGCACCATAAAAACCGAAGCAATAACTACATTTTATGGAGCGAAATAGGAACCCGCCATCATATTAATTTTTTCCAGCCTGATCCATCTGCAGTTGTGCGGCTTTATCATAGCCGAGCAAAGAAAATAATTTTGCCCGTGTACGATAGGCATCTTTAAGATGTCCATTTTGACCTTGCGCTAAAGCAAGTAAATCATAAACTCTAGGATCATCTACATAATTTTGTGTTTGCGCCTTCAGAAAATCCTCAGCTAATTGATAGTGTTTTGCCTGTATCAGAGTTTCAGCATATTCCATAATTACTGAGTAAGAATCAGGATTGTTGGATAAAAGTCTTTGAATCATGGCTAAGGCTTCGTTGCTTTTATTATCTTTATTTTTTATCTCAACAAGTGCTAATTGGTAAATTACATTATGCGGATCTTTTTTTAGTAATGAATTAATGTTCTCTTCTGCCTGGCTAATTTTGGAGCTGTCAGCAAGAAAGAGGGTATAACCATATTGTGCAGCATCGCGATCCCATTTTTCCTTATCCAACATATGGTTTTTGAAATAATTATCAATACGATAATCGTTTTCACTGGTGAAAACTTTCAATCGAGCTTTGATAAGAAAATAGTCGGGGTTAATTGTTATTTTATGTTTTTTATATTGCATTGCTCTGTTTCTTGCATCAGCAATACGCTCAGCGGTTACCGGGTGGTCTAAAAGCATTGATGGGATACCGTTCATTGAATTTAGATTAGATCTTGCAACATGCTCAAAAAAATCAGGCATGGCAGTGGGATTAAAACCACTTAAATAAAGTACTTTCATACCAATGCGATCCGCTTCCCACTCGAAACTTCTTATAGTATTTACTGCATATTGTGAGCTTCCTGCCAAACCAGCCATTACCGCGCCACTGGTTGCGTTAGCCATTGAATTAGATTTAGATGCCATACTTGCGGCAATTATCGCTGCTGTAGTAGCTACTTCTGGTAAAAATAATCCTTTTTGTTCATCCTGTGCGCGTAAAATATGTTTTTGAGTGGCGTGAGTAATTTCATGTGCCAAAACAGAAGCCAATTCACTTTCAGAATTAGTAGCTAAAAAAATACCACTATTAATTCCAACATTGCCATCAGGACCAGAAAAAGCGTTAATAGAATCATTATCTACTACAAAGAAATGGAATTTTTTATCGAGATTTTTAGTGTGGTTGGTTAAATGTTGTCCTAAATTTTGAATGTAATTTTGTACAAGCGGATCATCAACGATATTGAAATTAGCGCGTACGCCACGCATAAAACTTTTTGCCATTTGATGTTCTGTAGCGCCATAACTAACGGGGGCCAAACTTATAAAAATTGTTAAGCAAATAAGTAATCGGCAAAATTTAATCAATTTATAATTGGCATAAAACATAGAAAATAATTATCCGTTATTTTACATCTTTAATCGGTCCCATCTCATCCAGGAACAAAAAAATTGTTCCTGGATCAAGAATGGCAGGGCGGTTCAAGCCCACTCAAGCTTGTAGTTATTCAGCAATCAACCGCTCTAGTCTTTTAGAACTAAAGAACAATAATAATGCAATTATAACTGCAAGTCCGCCATAAGTTACAAAGGCGTGACCATAAACTATAGCCGCCATAGGTTTAGCTAAGTTTGCAGCATTTTCAGTTAATTTTGCCAACTGCCCGGCTAAAGTTGTCGCGGCAGCTAAAGCAAAAAACCATACACCCATCATCAACCCACGTATTTTTTGTGGCGACAAGACAGTAATCATCGCCAAACCAACTGGTGACAACAATAATTCACCCAAGGTTTGGATTGCGTAACTAAACACAATAGGACTAAGTGGCGCAAGTTTAGTGGCGCTAACTAAGTTGGTATCAAAAGCTATAATTAAATAGCCGATACCCATCAATAAAATACCAAGCACAAATTTTATTATGACATTTGGCTCTTTATTTTTACGGCGCAAAAATGCCCAAAACTTAATTGTGCAAGGTGCTAATACGATTAAAAATATTCCGTTAAACGAACTAACCACTGACGGTGGAATTACAATACCGAAAATTTTTAAATTAACAAGACGTTCCAAGTACAACATCACACTCATAAAACTTTGCTGGTACAGAGCCCAAAATGCAATGGAAAAAATTACCAACACCAAACAAACGGAAAATTTATTGCGTTCAGTTTTACTACATTTAAACCAAACAATGCTAAGGTAAAAGATCAATAAAGTTGCACAAATAAGCACAATTAAACTCACGAGTGCAACATACTGCATCAGCAACCACAAAGCTACCAGTGTAGGTATGATAAGAACATAAACCCAACTTTTAGTAAGTAAAGTACTGCTTATAAGCTTCTTGCTATTTGCAGTAATACACGCATCATTTAAAATGCGTTTGCGACTAAATAAAAACATTGTACCACCAACTAAAAGTCCTGTGGCTGCAGTTGCAATCGCAAACGACCAACCAAATGATTTTGCTAAAAAGCCGCAAAGAATCACGCCCATAGTTGCGCCAACATTAATACCGAGATAAAAAATCATAAATCCGGCTTCACGGTTTTTTGCTCCTGATTCATACATACTACCAAGCAATGCAGAGATATTAGGTTTAAAAAAACCATTACCTAAAATTAAAATAGCTAGGGCGCAAGGCAAAAGTTTTAGATTAGCAGCAGCGAGTAAAAAGTAGCCAATGCTTAAAAACACCATACCTAAAATAATCGCATGTGTGTAACCTAAAAAATTATCTGCCAAATAGCCGCCAACTAATGGCATGACAAATAACAAAGCGCCAAAGGCACTGAAAATCAAATAAGCGTGGTTATCGCTTAAACCCAGAGCTTTACTCATGAATAAAACCAAAATGGATTGGACAGCAAAATAAGCAAATCGCTCCCACATTTCAGTAAGAAAAAGAAATTTTAATGCACTAGGTTGGCGTTCCAAATCTGATATTGAAGAATGCATAAATCTATCCTCAAAAAAATTAAAATAGATATCAAAACCTTATTAAAACTAATTTAATTAGTTTGGTTTTGATAATTAGGATTAGTGCGTTTGATTGATTATTGTGTCTCGCCAGACACAGTAATTTGTGTTCTATCTGCCTTTTGGCAGATAGAACAAAAGGTATAATGGATAGAATGCAAAACGACCGCAAGCATCTAGCATTTTGCTCGTGCTAAGAAGAATAACTTGTTGGTCGGATAGGTTCATACTAATTCTTTAGCATATAAATTAAAAACCGTCAAACATTTCCCATGTAACAATATTTCAAGCAAAAAACATACAGAACTAAATAAAATTTTTTAATCAATAAATAGAGTGCTAAAATTAGCAACTAAAAGACAAAAGATATATAAAATAAATTACTATATTCTTCAATTGGTTACAATTATGCAGAAAAGAAATGGCTTAACTACTGACGAAGCAAAGGAGCTTTTGCAAAAATACGGTCAAAATTTTGTAGCAGAAAAAAAACCAAACCAGTGGTTGAATTTTTTAGCTAAATTTTGGTCACCCATTTCTTGGATGCTTGAGGCGACAATTATTTTGCAATTAACAATCGGTAAAGTTCATGAAGCATTGATCATTGCATTTTTGTTGATTTTCAATTCCCTATTGAGTTTTTTCCAGGAAGATCGCGCCAATAAAGCTCTGGTTTTGTTGCGTCAACATTTAGCCATTAAAGCACGTGTAGGGAA
>Ga0209319_1001077_pt1 | contig 25155 bp, 14 predicted proteins | sample RifGroE2_FD_184000 | JGI IMG/M metagenome (GOLD analysis project Ga0209319, IMG submission 184000) | Groundwater microbial communities from Rifle, Colorado - Groundwater E2 (SPAdes) (version 2) | ecosystem: Environmental > Aquatic > Deep subsurface > Groundwater | place: Rifle, Colorado, United...
GTGGCTTGGTCCGGCTCCATATCGTGCATACAATGAAAAACGCCTTCACTATAACTGGCATTGGTTCTGGGATACCGGAAATGGTGATACCGGCAATCAGGGTCCTCATCAGTTCGACATAGCCCGCTGGGGTCTTAACAAGAATGAACACCCTGTTTCTGTTTTCTCAATGGGAGGAATATTCGGTATCGATCCTGCTGAATGCGCACAGGAGACACCAAATACCCAGACTTCAATATTCAAATATTCTGATGGCAAGATCCTTGAATTCGAAACCAGGGGAAGGTATACAAACGGTGAATCAAGTCTTGATATCAGGATTGGTAACACCTTCTATGGTACTGAGGGCTATCTCGAGCTTGACGGAGATACCTGGAAAGCTTTCAGAAAAAGGGAAAAAGAACCTTTTGCCGGTTCAGGAATTGGTGAGAAGAAACCTGCAGAAACAGGATACCTTGCTGCACCCGGCGGTGCTGATCATTATGCCAATTTCATTGATGCCTTAAGATCAGGAAAAAATGAGACTCTGCACGCCGATATTACTGAAGGCCATCTTTCTTCTTCACTTCCCATCCTGGCTAATATCTCATACAGACTTGGTCGCGAATTAAGGTTCATAGGCGAATATGAGAAGTTTGCCGGTGATCCTGAAGCGGATCTGATGCTGACACGGGCATACAGGAAGCCTTATGAGGTCGGTGACGACGTGTAATTATACGGCGCAACGGCGCAAGGGCACAACGGCAGTATTGAAAGGAAATATACAGGTTGAACAGGACTAAACAATAATTAATAATTAATGTCAGAATGAAACGTAATTATTCATTTCTAACTGCGCTTTTGCTGGTTTCATTTATGATCACCGGCAACCTGAATGCACAGGTGATACTCCCTGCAATATTCAGCGATAACATGGTGCTTCAGCAGCAGACCGATGTTGCAATATGGGGCACTGCTTCAAATAATTCAACTGTTAAAGTTACTACTTCATGGAATAAAAAGAGTTATAGCACAAAGGCGGGAAGTGATGGAAGGTGGAAGCTTAAGGTTTCTACTCCTTCGGCAGGCGGGCCATATGAAGTAACAATCAGTGAGGGCAATACAATAAAGTTTAAAAATGTTTTGATTGGCGAAGTATGGGTATGTTCAGGCCAGTCGAATATGGAGATGCCAATGAAAGGTTATATGAATCAACCGATATTGGGATCAAATGAGGCCATTGCGACATCCTCAAATCCCATGATCCGCTTATTCACTGTTACAAAAGCTTCAAACCTGAATCCCCAGGATGATTTCATCGGCACCTGGAAGAATTGTGAGCCGGAAAATGTTAGCCAGTTCAGCGCTACAGCCTATTTTTTCGGATTGATGCTCAATAAATCGCTGAATGTGCCAATTGGACTTATAAACAGCAGCTGGGGAGGTACAAGGATTGAACCCTGGATAAGTGAGGCAGGAGTGAAAAAATTCGAATTTGTAACTCTTCCCGATAAGAATCAGACAGGGACACTTTCACCTCAAACTCCAACTGTTTTATTTAATGCCATGATAAACCCGATGGCGGGTTATGGAATCAAAGGAGCTATATGGTATCAGGGCGAGTCGAACCGCAATGAGCCCGACAGATATGAAAAGCTTTTGCCGGGAATGGTTGAGAATTGGCGTTCATTGTGGGGACTTGGTGATTTTCCATTTTATTATGTTCAGATAGCTCCCTTTAATTATGGTCCGGTTGGCGTTAATTCGGCTTACCTTCGCGAGGCTCAGTTAAAAGCAAGTTCAGCCATTAAGAATATCGGGATGGCTTGCATTATGGATATAAGCGAGGAGTATTGCATTCATCCTGCCGATAAAAAGGCAGGAGGAGACAGGCTTGCTTATCAGGCACTTGTAAAAACATACGGAAAAAAAGGATTTGCTGCAGAGGGACCGGTTCTTAAGGAGATGCTTATTGAGGGTCAGATTGTAAAACTTAGCTTTGACAATGCAGTTAATGGGCTGACATCATTTGGCAAAGAACTGTCATGTTTTGAAGTTGCAGGGGCAAATAAAAGATTCTATCCGGCAACAGCCTTTTTTAACAATGCCGGCATCAGCCTTTTCTCACAGTATGTGAATGAACCTGTGGCAGTACGTTATGCTTTTCAGGATTATATTATTGGGGACCTCTTTAACACTGAAGGTTTACCTGCATCTTCATTCAGAACAGATGATTGGCCTGTTGAATAGTATTTTTTAAGTTTATAATAACTTTTAAATCACAGAAAAATGAGTAAAATCAATTCGAAAACAATCAGCCGTAGAGGATTTATAGGAACCTCGTCAGCAGCACTGGCCGGATTAACATTTATTCCTTCGCATGCAGTTTCAGGATTGGGTCATATAGCTCCAAGCGATAAGCTGAACATTGCCGGTGTTGGTATAGCCGGTATGGGCCGGGTTAATCTTGAGAATGTTGAGAAAACTCAGAATATTGTCGCCCTGTGCGATGTTGACTGGAGAGAACCCACTCAGAAGATCTTCAAAAAATACCCTGGAGCAAAACAGTACAAGGACTACAGGGTGATGCTCGACAAGCAGAAAGATATTGATGCGGTAATTATTGCCACTCCCGACCATACTCATGCAGTTATCAGTATGGATGCCATGAGGAGGGGAAAGCATGTATTTACACAAAAGCCACTTACCCAGACTGTTCATGAAGCAAGAGAGCTGGCAAAGGCTGCAAAGCAGTACAAAGTGGCAACCCAGATGGGGAACCAGGGACAGGCTTCTGACGGACCAAGGCGCCTGAGGGAAATGATATGGGATGGAGCTATAGGCCCTGTGCGTGAAGTCCATGTGTGGACCGACAGACCAAATAACGGATTACTGAAGACATACTGGCCACAGGGTGTCAAAAGGCCGTTGGATACACCTCCCGTACCGGCAGATCTCGACTGGGATCTCTTCCTGGGACCTGCACCCGTCAGGCCCTATCATCCTGCATACCATCCATTTGTCTGGAGAGGCTGGTGGGATTATGGTACAGGTTCACTTGGAGATATAGGTTGTCATTCACTAGATCCGATATTCAGGGCTCTTAAGCTGAAATACCCGACAACTGTTCAGGCAGTCTCAACTCTTGTTAATGAGGATACTTATCCCTCAGGCTCAATTGTCAAATATGAGTTTGCAGCAAGGGAGAATATGCCGGCTCTGACTCTGACATGGTATGACGGAGGTTTAAGGCCTATGATGCTGAAGGAGATGGAAGAAGGGATGAAGATGGGTTCCGGTGGTACTCTCTATGTTGGAGACAAGGGAGTTATACTTGATGACAGGATACTTCCCAGGTCGCTTCGTGAATCTTATCGGGCGCCTGCACCATCTATACCATCTTCCCCCGGACATGAGGAAGAATGGATAAATGCATGCAAGGGAGGACCTGCTGCAGGTTCCGACTTTGAATGGGCCGGCCCTCTTACAGAAACTGTGCTTCTGGGCAACGTCTGTCTGCGTCCTGAACTAAAAGAGAAACTTAGTGGTATCGTTCTTAAATATGACCCTGTGAAACCCGGATTCAGCAATCTTTCTGAAGCAGACAGATTTCTGCATCATGACTACAGAAAGGGATGGACTCTTTAGAACAGACTGTGTGATCAAATCTCAATTATGATTACTTTTTTTATATGTATTCTTGTATTGATCCTGGGATATCTGTTCTATTCAAAGCTTATTGAACGGATAGAAAAGATCGATCCTGATCAGCAAACCCCCGCATATAAACTGAATGATGGCGTGGATTACGTACCTATGCCATGGTGGAAGGTTTTCCTTATCCAGTTCCTGAATATCGCAGGGCTCGGACCTATATTCGGGGCTGTGGCGGGAGCAATGTGGGGGCCCATTGCTTTTTTGTGGATTGTGCTGGGCTCGGTATTTGCCGGGGCAGTACATGACTATTTCTCCGGAATGTTATCCATAAGGCATAATGGATTGAGTATCACTGAAATTGTTGGTATTTACCTTGGTAAGGGTGCAAAGCAATTCATGAGAGCTTTCACGGTTTTGCTTATGGTAATTGTGGGTGCTGTTTTTATAATGGGCCCGGCAAAGATACTGAGCGGCCTCACGCCGGAATCGCTCACAATGACATTCTGGGTATGGATAGTCTTTTTATACTATGTGCTTGCCACAATGCTGCCTATTGATAAGATCATCGGAAGGATATATCCGGTTTTTGGCCTGGCACTAGTCTTTATGGCTGTTGGTCTTATTACGGCACTGATATTCAAGGGCTATCATATCCCGGAGCTTACTCTTTCCAATTTTAGCAATCTTCACAATGAGGCTGAAAAATTCCCTGTTTTCCCAATGATGTTCATTACTATTGCCTGTGGAGCAATTTCAGGGTTCCATGCCACACAATCGCCCATGATGGCACGTTGTATTACAAATGTAAAACTGGGGCGAAGGGTGTTTTACGGAGCAATGATCACAGAAGGTGTTGTTGCCCTTATCTGGGCTGCAATTGGCATGAGTTTCTACGGAGGTGTCAGGGAGCTTAATGAAGTGATGACAGCCCACCAGGGCAATGCCGCGTTTATTGTGAACGAAATATCAAACTCTCTTCTTGGTAAATTTGGCGGATTACTTGCACTCCTTGGCGTGGTAGCTGCTCCGATCACTTCAGGCGATACAGCCTTCAGAAGCGCCCGGCTGATTGTGGCAGATTTTCTGAAATTCAGACAAGGACCACTAATTAACAGATTGATGATCAGTGTACCATTATTTGCAGTTGGTTTCCTTCTCACCAGGATTGATTTCAGTATTATCTGGCGTTACTTTGCCTGGTCGAATCAGACACTGGCAATGATAGTGCTGTGGGCTATAACCGTTTACCTTTTCAAAGCTAAGAAGCTATATTGGGTTACACTGGTGCCAGCAGTGTTTATGACGGCAGTAATAACCACCTACCTGCTTTTCGCACCTGAAGGATTTTCCCTTTCAATGGATATATCCTATTCAATTGGTATAGCAGTATCAATAACATCACTTATCGGATTTCTCTTATACAGCAACAATTATAAAAGAAGTGGTATTTAGCTGACTGAACCGGCAAAGTAAGAAATCAGGGTTAGAATCGAAGGACAGATGCAACATGCAGAGATATGAATCGTCTTTGCTTAAAACATAATCTGGCCTGTCATGATAAAGAATTTCTTTCTAATAGCTCTCCGTAATAATTCAAAGAATTTTGGGTACGCACTGATCAATATGACAGGTCTGGCTGTCGGACTTGCTTCATCATTACTGCTTCTTTTGTGGGTAGTTGATGAGCTGAGTTATGAAAAGTTTAATACCAATGCGGACAATATTTACCGTGTTGAAGAGGACCAGTTCTATTCCGGACGGAGATATCATGTAACGGTAACTCCATATCCAAGTGGCCCGGTCTGGAAAGAGAAGATCCCTGAGATAAAGGAGCAGACACGTGTAAGCAGGCTCCCCCGCATACTGTTCAGAATGGATGACAAGGTATTCTTTGAGTCGGCAATTGTTGCTGCTGATTCAGAACTTCTTAAAATGTTCACTTTCCCCCTCATCAAGGGCGATCCGGAAACGGCACTCGATGCGCCCCACTCCATTATACTTACCGAAAAACTGGCAAAGAAATATTTTGGCAATACCGATCCGGTAGGACAATCGCTGACTCTTGAAAACAAATACCAGTTCATGGTAACAGGTGTTATGAAAGAACTTCCCAAAAACTCAATGTTTACATTTGAAGGGATCATCTCATTCTCATTTCTGCAAGAGATTGGGGCATACAGCGACCACTGGGGCAATAATTCGATCTTTACATACGTATTGCTGGAAAATGGTGTTGATATTGAAAGCATTAATAAAAAGCTGACCGACATAGTGCTGGAGCATCTCCCTGAAACAGAGACAAAATATCTTCTTTTCCCACTTATTGATATACATCTGCATGGACAGTTTGGCTTTACAGAAACTAAGGGACCTGTAATTGTGGTGTTCATTTTTTCGTTGATTGCTGTTTTCATCTTACTGATTGCCTGTATTAATTTTATAAACCTCTCCACTGCCAGAGCTGCATCAAGAGGAAAGGAGATTGGCATAAAGAAGGTATCAGGTGCTGATAAAATGTCGATGATCACGCAATTCATGCTTGAATCGCTTCTGCAGGTCAGTATTGCAATGTTGCTGGCTTTTATCCTGATAGGATTATCACTTGATCTGTTCAATAATATTTCGGGTAAATTCTTTTCTTTTTCCGACCTTCTGAATGCAAGATTCCTTATCAGCTTTTTATGCGTTGGACTCCTGGCAGGATTTATTTCAGGTATCTATCCTGCATTTTATCTGTCCTCAATCAATCCGGTTGCTGTACTTAAAGGTGAGTCCTTATCCGGCAAGGGAAATGGAAGACTAAGACAGGTACTTGTAGTGGTTCAGTTTACTCTTTCAGTACTTATAGCTGTTTCGGCCATTTTTATGTACAGACAGCTGAAATTCATGCAGGAGAAAGAGCTCGGTTTTAATAAGAATAACCTTATCGGTATCCAGATGGCCGATAATATGAAACCTGCATATTATTCTTTAAAAAAAGAACTGCAGAAAGAGGTTTTAGTGCAGGGAGTTACGGCTTCATTATGGAATCCTGTAATGATTGGGAGTAATTCCGGCGGGGCAAGCTGGCCCGGTAAAGATCCTGACAAACACGTACTTATTGGCACCAATGGTATTGATTACGATTATATCTCCACAATGAAGATGGAATTGGTCTCGGGCCGCGATTTTTCAAGAGATTTCCCATCCGATATGGCACATGATACTACAGGAAATTTTCTCGTAAATGAGGAGGTTGTAAAGCTCATGGATATTGGTGATCCTGTGGGTAAAAATTTCAGGTTCATGGGCCTGAACGGTACAATCGTGGGAGTGATGAAAAACTTTCACTTCAAGGGAGCGGATCAGCCTATTGAACCTGTTGCCTTTGCTCTTGCCGATACCAGTTTTTTAAGAATGATCCTGATAAGATTAACCCCGGGCAATATCCCTGGTTCCCTTAAAGCTGTTGAAAAGGTATGGAAGGATGTAATTCCTGAATATCCGCTCGAGTACACATTTATTGATCAGGATTACGAAAATCTCTTCAAGTCGGAGATACGCCTTTCAGAGTTATTAAAGTACTTTACAGTGCTGGCCCTTTTCATTGCCTGTATCGGATTGTTCGGACTGGCGTCCTATTCGGCTGAAAGGCGCACAAATGAGGTTGGTATCAGAAAAGTAATGGGTGCAGGTAACTTTTCGATTATGTATTCCGTCTCAAAAGAGTTTTTGGTCCTGATTATTATTTCCATTGCAATAGCATTTCCTGCAGGCTGGATTATTATGAAAAAACTACTGGCACAATTCCCTTACAGAATCGATCTTGACTTTATGATCTTCCTGTTTATTGCTGCAGCTTCTGTTGCAATTGCAATGCTTACAGTCAGTTTCCAGGCATTCAGGGCTGCAGGTATCAATCCTGCTGAGGCGCTCAAGATTGAAAAATAATTCTCCTGCAGCATTTTTATTTTTTTCCTGTCTTTAGAAAAAAAAGTGTAAAAGAATTTAACAATTTTTACTCTATATCAACCCTTTAATTAACCATTACAATGTTCAAAAATCTGATTACCCACAGTATAAGATCTTTTAAGAGACAACGCTCATATGTAATCATAAATATTATAGGCCTGTCGATAGGAATAGCCTGCAGTCTGCTAATAGCCCTGTTCGTTATAAATGAAGCCAGTTATGACAGGTACAATTCGAAAAAGGACAGAATCGTCAGAATTGTACTTACAGGTAAAATAGGTGGGCAGGAGATAGTCGGAGCCTATACCTGTTCACCGATTGGTCCAACCATGGCAAGAGAATTTCCGGAAGTTGAGGATTTCCTCAGAATGAATGGCTGGGGACCAACTGTTATTGAATACAACAAGCAGACGTTTACAGAGGAACATTTTATCGAAGTTGACTCATCATTTTTTGATTTTTTTTCCATTCCTGTTCTTAAAGGTGATAAGGAAAACCTCCTTAACTCTCCCAGAAAGGTTGTTCTGTCGGAATCAACTGCCAGGAAGATCTTCGGTGACGAAAATCCGATTGACAAATCAATAAAGGTCGGAAGTGACTCTGTCAGATACACTGTGAGCGGAGTTTTCGGTGATATACCTGCAAATACACATTTTGAAGCTAATATCCTGGGATCATTTATGACTAATCCCAGGTCTGCAAATCCTGTATGGATGAGCAACAGTTTCAGCACTTATCTTCTTCTTAAACCTAATACAAACTATCTGGATGTGGATGCAAAGATAACTGCTTTGCTTGAAAAATATGTCGGACCTGAAGTTCAGAGATTCATGGGGATAAGCCTGGCCGATTTTATTGCCCAGGGAAACAGGTACAGGTATTTTTTGCAGCCCCTGACCAAGGTTCACCTCGATACTTCAATCAGGCAGCAATTCAAGGATGCAAGCGATCCTAAATTCCTGTGGATATTCGGATGTATAGCATTGCTTATTGTGCTGATCGCTGCCATTAACTTCATGAACCTTTCAACCGCTCAATCAGCCAGGCGGGCAAAAGAGGTAGGGATCAAAAAGATTGGAGGCTCAACAAAAGGGATGCTTATTACCCAGTTCCTGACAGAATCTTTTATCCTCACTTTTATGTCGTTGATACTGGCGGTGATAATTGTGAAGGTTGCTCTTCCATACTTCAGTGACCTTCTGGGAATTGGTCTTGAACTTAAACTGCTAAACAGCATGTTCACCATTCCGGCTTTGTTCCTTTTCGCACTATTAGTTGGTCTGCTTGCCGGCAGTTACCCTGCATTTTTCCTTTCCTCGTTCAGTCCTTATGAAGTGCTCAAAGGAGAGGTAAAAAGCAGTATGAAGAACGGTCGGTTAAGAAAGGTGCTCGTTGTATTCCAGTTTACTGTCTCAATCCTACTGATTATCGGCACCATAATTATGTACAGACAGATAAGCTTCATGCTGAACAAGGATGTAGGCTTTGATAAGGAAAACCTGGTTGTAATAAACAGGGCAGGAGCATTAGGCAACAAGGTGAAGTCATTTAAAGAGAATGTTAAAAAGATCCCCGGAGTTTTAAATATAGCAAGTTCAACTGCGGTGCCCGGAAGAAATAATAATAATAACGGTTATGGTATTGAAGGGAGGAAGGATGAGAGCTTTCTTCTCATGACCAACTGGATCGACTATGATTATATTGACACCTATGGTATGACAATAACCGATGGAAGGAATTTCAATGAATCTTACACCACTGATCAGGAAGCATGCCTGGTAAATGAATCAACAATTAAAGACTTTAATATTACAGATATTTCCCAGACAAGGTTTCTGCAGCCCCGCGATTCCGGACGATATGATTACAGGCAGATAACAGGTGTTGTAAAAAACTTCAATTTTGAATCACTCAGGAATCCAATCCAGCCTTATATATTCCAGTTCAAGAGAGATGAAATTCTCTGGGGATATCTTACAGTAAAACTGAATGGACAAAATATCGCCCAGACAATAAATGAAATTGAAAAAGTATGGCAGGAGTACCTTACTGATGATCCGCTGCAGTATTATTTTCTTGAGGAGGATTTTGAACAGATGTATATCCAGGAGAAACAAAATGCACAGATGGCAGTGATATTTTCAATACTTGCAATGTTTATAGCAGGTTTGGGACTGTTTGGACTGACTTCATTTACTGTTGAACAGCGCACAAAAGAGATAGGAGTAAGGAAAGCCATGGGTTCTTCAATAGCCGGTATTTATTTCGAAATATCTAAAGAGATTATGATTCTTGTAACTATTTCCGCTATTATATCATGGCCCTTAATTTACTATATAGCAGGTAACTGGCTCGAAAATTTTCATTACAGGATAAGCCTGGGCTTTATGAGCTTTATTGCCGGTTTGGCTATTGCACTTTCAATAGCATTACTTACTATAAGTTACAGGGTGTTGCAGGCAGCAAGGGTAAATCCTGCACAATCTTTAAAGTACGAATAAAATAATCCGGAATCAGAATCCAATCAATAATCTGAATTGACGGAGTTACAATTCCCATAAACATTAAATAAAAATGATACAGAATATAATCAGACACAGTATCAGGTCTTTTAAAAGACAGCGTGCGTATGTAATAATAAATATACTCGGACTTTCAATTGGTATTGCCTGTAGTTTACTTATAGCTGTTTATGTAATTAATGAAGCAGGCTTCGACAAGTATAATGTAAAAAAGGATAGGATCTACCGGGCAATTCTTGATGGTAAAATAGGTGGGCAGGAAGTGATAACTACATCATCTCCGCCTGTTATGGGACCTACAATGCTGAAAGAATTTCCTGAGATTGAGGATTTTCTGAGAATGACCGGGAGCGGCCCTACTGTTATTGAGTACAATAACCTTACATTTACTGAGGAGCACCTGATTCAGGCTGATTCATCCTTTTTTAATTTTTTCTCAATACCTGTACTCAAGGGGGACATGGAAAATCTTCTCAATGCCCCAAGGAAAGCAGTTCTCTCGAAGTCAACAGCAATAAAGATTTTTGGGGATGAAAATCCAATTGACAAAACAATTAAAATCGGTACTGATTCGATAAGATATGCTGTGACGGGTGTGATGGGTGATATTCCGGGTAATACACATTTTGAAGCCAATATTATTACCTCATTCATGACAAATCGCAATTCAAAAAATCCTACCTGGATGAGCAATAACCTCAGTACATATTTTTTACTTAAACCAAATACCAGCCCTGAATCTGTTGATAATAAATTTCCTGGTTTGCTTGTTAAATATGTTGGGCCGGAACTTCAGCAGTATCTGGGAGTATCAATGGAAGATTTCGAAAAGCAGGGGAACAGGTACAGGTTTTTTCTTCAGAGCCTCAGTGACTTTCATCTTGATACCTCAGTTCAGCAGGAATTCAAAGCAGCCAGTGACCCGAAATATCTGATAATTTTTGCCAGTATCGCTGTGCTTATAGTTGTTATAGCTGCAATTAACTTTATGAATCTCTCAACAGCCCAGGCATCAAAAAGAGCAAAAGAGGTTGGTATAAAAAAGATAGGTGGTTCCACCCGTGGTATGCTCATCACTCAATTCCTTTCCGAGTCAATTATTCTTGCATTCATTGCACTTATGTTTGCAATTATTATAATTAAAGCCTCCCTGCCATATTTCAATAACCTCCTGAATTCTGATCTCGTATTGAATCTGTTTTCCCCATGGTTCACTATTCCGCTATTGTTGCTGTTCTCTGTTTTTGTGGGCTTACTTGCAGGAAGCTATCCTGCATTCTTCCTTTCATCGTTCAGCCCCTATGAAGTTCTTAAAGGAAATGTAAAAAACAGTATGAAGAACGGAAGACTGCGAAGAGTATTGGTGGTATTTCAGTTCGCCGTATCCATACTGTTAATTATCGGTATGATTATTATGTATAGTCAGATAAACTATATGCTTAATAAAGATGTGGGATTCAATAAAGAGCAGTTGCTTGTTATTAACAGGGCTGGAGCATTGGGTACCAGAATGAAAGCATTTAAAAATACAGTAAAAGAGATTCCTGGTGTTATAAATATTTCCAGTTCAACTGCTATACCTGGTCGGACTAATAATGTTAATGGTTACAGAATTGAAGGGAAAAATGATGAATCTCTCATATTGACAACTGCCTGGGTAGATTATGATTTTCTTGATACTTACGGCATGTCCCTGGTGTCAGGCCGTTTTTTTGATGAATCGTATACAAGCGATCAGAATGCATGTCTTGTAAATGAAGCAGCTATAAAGAATTTCGGTATTACCGATGTGGTAAATACCAGGTTCTTTCAGCCCGGCGATTCAGGAAAAAATGATTACTATCAGATTCTGGGTGTGGTAAAGAACTTTAATTTTGCATCGCTGCGGAATCCAATAGAGCCATATATACTTAAATTCCAGAATGATGGTATGTTATTTGGCTATATTACTGTGAAGATCTCAGCACTGAATTATACAAGTACAATAAGCCAGATCGAGAAAGTATGGAGAGAGTTTATGGCGAACGATCCGCTTCAGTATTATTTTCTCGACGAGGATTTTGAACAGATGTATTCCCAGGAGAAGCAAAATGCTCAGATGGCAGTTATATTCTCAATACTTGCAGTATTTATTGCAGCGCTCGGACTATTTGGACTTACATCTTTTACTGTTGAGCAGCGCACTAAAGAAATAGGAGTGAGAAAGGCTATGGGATCTTCGGTCGCCGGTATATATTTTCAGATGTCGAAGGAAGTGATTTTGCTGGTATCATTATCAGCATTAATATCCTGGCCGCTTATATATTATATTGCAGGTAAGTGGCTTGAGAACTTCTATTACAGGATCGATCTGGGTATGTTCAGTTTTATAGCAGGTTTGTCTATTGCCCTTGGAATAGCTTTGCTTACAATCAGCTTTAAGGTATTACAGGCCGCAAGAGTTAATCCTGCACAATCACTTAAGTATGAATAAGTAAAAGCAGAGTATGTTAAAAAATTATTTCCTTGTTGCTTTCCGTAACCTGCTTAAGAACAAGATTTTTACCCTGATCAATATTATGGGGCTGGGCATTGCACTTGCAGTATGCATAGTTGCTTTTTTTAACAATATGTTCAATTATGATTTTGACCGGACACATGAGAATTTTGAAAGTATTTACAGGGTAACAAGTTTCAGAGACATGAAAGGAAGAGAGCAGGAGTATGGAATATCTCCTGCCACCCTTGGTCTTGAATTAAAAAGGGATATCCCGGGGATTGAAAGGTCTGCCCGGCTGCTGAGATCAGAATCACCGGTAAAGGAGGGAGATGATATTTTCTCATCGAATATCTCTTATGTTGATCCGGAATTCCTCGATATATTCACTTTTCCAATAATCCTTGGAGATAAGAAATCAATAGAAAACCAGGGAAGTGTTTTGCTCAGCGAGAAGATGGCAAACTCTTTATTCGGAAAAGAATATCCGATCGGGAAAACCATTTCGGTTGTCAATGACAATGACAGGGAATTCACTTATAGTGTAGGTGCAGTTTACAGGGACCTGCCTGAAAACTCAAGCTTCAGAATAGATGTTCTTACCCATCTCGACAATTTTCTACTGATGTGGGATGTTACTGATGCTGACTGGAAATTATGGGCAAATGCTTTCTTTGTAATGATCCCTCAGAAATCACTCGTTCCGTCGGTTGCACAATCCCTTAAAACTTACATTCCCGTTCAGAATAAAGCACGGGAAGATTTTATAATCAACAGGTTTAATCTGGTAGCTTTAGATGATGTTGGGGAGAATACGAGGATCATTTGGTCCTCCGGGCTCTTTCCTTCGCTTCATCCGGCTGCACTTTATTCTCCTCCTGTAATGGCGCTTTTTATACTTCTGATAGCCTGTTTTAATTTCGCAAATACTTCTATTTCCGTCTTTGGTAAAAGGCTTAAAGAGATTGGATTGAGAAAAACATTCGGGGGACAAAAGCGGCAGATAGTTACTCAGTTCATGATAGAAACTATTGTCATTTGTTTCCTGGCTTTAATTGTCGGTCTTGCTTTTGCCTCCTTCCTTGTTCCTGCCTATAGTAGCCTGTGGGCTTATATGTCTATAAAACTTACATTTTCAGGTTATGGAATCTTCTGGATCTTCCTTGTTCTTCTTGTGTTGATAACAGGTTTTTTATCGGGTGTTTATCCCGCAATTTATGTGAGTTCGTTCAGCCCTGTAAATGTTCTTAAAGGATCTTATCTTTTCCGCGGAACCGGAATGCTTTCCTTGATACTTCTGACCCTTCAGTTTTCTATTTCAGCGGCAGCACTTGTGATGGGAATAGTTTTTGCACAGAATTCGAAATACCAGGATACTCTTTATCTGGGATTTGACAGGGATAAACTGATTGCAGTTCCTGTCACTACCGAGCTTTTCTTATCATTCCGGAATGAAGTACTTACCAATCCCAAAATAATTTCCGCTGAGGGAACAGTTAACCACATCGGGTGGGGAACTTACAGACGACCTCTTAAGGATGCTGAAAAACAGCTTGAGGTGGATGTGTTTGATGTTGGACCTGAGTATCTTAAAACAATGGGACTCAGGCTTGTTGAAGGTCGCCTCTTTGAGGAATTAAGGGCTGCGGCTGACAGGACAAATTCATCAATTGTTGTGAACCGGAAGTTTGTAAAAGACTTTGGTTGGGATGATGCTATCGGGAAAAGCGTTACTCTTTATGATACCACCCGGTTAACTGTTATAGGTGTTGTTGAAGACTTCTTCCATAATGGTGTCTGGAGAGCTATTGAGCCTTCGATGATGCGTCTGAGTACGGATGATAATTTTAATATCCTTGCTGTCAGGGCTGATAAACCAGATTTACCGGAAGTGCTGGAATATCTTAATCAGAAATGGAAAAAGCATGCACCAAACTCACTTTTTAATGGAATGTTGCAGGAAGATCTGATGAAGGAGGGAAAAGATATAAACGACAGTATTATGAAAGTGAATATTTTCCTGGCTGTCACTGCCGCCCTGCTATCGCTTATCGGGATGTATAACCTTGTGTCAATTGACATTATCAGGCGTACCAAGGAGATGGGGATCAGGAAAATACAGGGAGCCCCGCTCATCAATATCACATGGCTTGCCAGCCGTAAATTCATGTCTGTAGTCTTAATAGCATCATTGCTTGGGAGCACCGGTGGGTACTATCTTTCAAAATCCCTGCTTGACAGTATCTGGGATCATTTTGTGGACATAAGTGTAATAACACTGATTCTTTCATCATTTATCCTTATTTTTGCTACTACTATAACTTTATCATATAAGATAGTTACTGCGGCACTGAGAAATCCTGTTGAATCGCTGAGATACGAGTGATAATTATTTTGCTCTAATATATACTGCCATGCAAAAACACTTATGTCCTGTTTTTAGCACCCCACTCTCCTTATTTTTACTAATATCTCTTATTGCCGGATGTTCTTCACATGACGAAAAGGAACTTACAGGTGCCGGTAAAGACTGGCCGGTTTATCTTGGGGACAAATCCGGCAGTCACTATTCCAATCTTAAGGAAATCACAAGAACCAATGTAGATCAGCTGGTGCCTGCCTGGCAATATGCAACAGACGATAGTGTTTCCGGCAACCGCACTCAGATCCAATGCAATCCGATCATCATTGATGGCATATTATATGGTACATCTCCCAGCCTTAAAGTATTTGCACTTGACGCAGCTTCAGGCAGGCAGATTTGGGAGTTCGATCCTGAACCTGAAGATAACTATGCAAAGAACGTCAACAGAGGAGTCACTTACTGGCAAAACGAACAGGAAAAACGCATTTTATTCACTTCGGGCCCTGACATGTATGCACTTAATGCGGAGACAGGTGAACCTGTTGAACGATTTGGCAGATCTGGAAGGATTTCCTTACATGAAGGATTAGGAGATAGAGCTGAAGATCTTTACCTCGCGGCTACTTCGCCTGGCATAGTTTATCATGATCTGATCATCATAGGATCAAGGGTTTCCGAAGAGGCAGGTGCCGCCCCTGGATATATCCGTGCTTTCAATATACTGACAGGAGAGCTTATGTGGACTTTCAAAACTATACCCGGACCCGGTGAATTTGGTTATGAAACATGGCCGACTGATGCTTGGAAATCAGCAGGTGGAGCAAATTCATGGGCAGGAATGAGCCTCGACGAATCGCGTGGAATTGTTTTTGTTCCAACCGGTTCAGCTTCTTTTGATTTCTGGGGAGGTAACAGAATAGGAGCCAACCTGTTTGCCAATTGCATCCTGGCACTCAATGCTCAGACCGGAGAACGGATCTGGCATTTTCAGACTGTACACCACGATGTATGGGACAGGGATCTGCCGGCACCTCCAAACCTGCTGACCGTGATCCATAACGGGAAAAAAATCGATGCGGTGGCACAGATCACCAAATCCGGCTTTGTATTCCTTCTTGACAGGGAAACCGGAAAACCGCTGTTTCCGGTTGAGGAAATATCAGTACCTGGTTCTGACTTAAAAGATGAAGAAACATGGCCATCACAACCTATTCCTAAGGCTCCGCCACCCTTTGTTCCGCAGATCTTCACTGAAAATGAAATTACCAATATTAGCCCTGAATCGTATAATTTTGTGGCTGGTTTCCTCGCTTCTGTCCGGACAGGTGAATTATTCATGCCCCCAAGTACGCAGGGAACTATAATATTTCCTGGTTTCGATGGAGGAGGAGAATGGGGAGGTGCAGCTGTTGATCCGGAAAAGGGAGTATTGTATATAAATGGCAATATTATGCCATGGATTCTCCAAATGGTAGAGCTTACGGGAGATAATTCCGCTAAAAAAGGAGAAGGAGAATCGATCTATGAGATTAATTGTGCCGTGTGCCATGGTATTGACCGGCAGGGCGACCCGACAGGAACATATCCTGCATTAAGAAACACCCCGGAAAAATTTACCAGGACAGAGATCCTGAAACTGATCAACACAGGCAAAGGATTTATGCCATCATTTAAACATATTCCTGAAAAGAAGAAAGAGGCACTTGTTGCATTCCTACATGAGCAGGATACAAAACGGGTTACAGTATCAGGGCAATCGGATATCGGTTTACCAGCGGTCCCGTATACACATACAGGTTATAACAGGTTTTTTGATCAGCATGGCTATCCTGCAGTTAAACCGCCCTGGGGGACTATTTCCGCCATTGATTTAAACAAAGGTAAAATCCTGTGGCAGGTTCCTCTGGGTGAATATCCGGAATTGACCGCAATGGGAATCCCTCAAACCGGAACAGAAAATTACGGAGGACCAGTAGTTACTGCAGGAGGTCTCATTTTTATCGGCGCTTCAAAAGATGAATATTTCAGAGCCTTTGATAAATATACCGGGAAAGAATTATGGAAATATAAGCTTCCTGCAGGAGGCTATGCAACGCCAAGTGTATACGAGGCAGGAGGTAAACAATATATAGTAATTGCCTGTGGCGGCGGTAAAATGGGTACAAAATCAGACGATAAGTATCTTGCTTTCGCTTTACCGGCATTGAAAAAATAGCAGATAGTGTATGAAATAAAGATAAATGGACTGAATTATAGGAGGTTATAACTGTGATATCCTTATATCCTACCGGCAGAAAGCTAATGAATTCAATAGCTGAGTTGGAGAACTTGTTATAAAAAGTTAACTTTAGTAATCTACCTAAAAAACTACATTATGACTTATCATGAAAACTCCCGACGGAATTTTTTAAAGACACTGACAACAACTGCCCTCATTTCAACCTCTTCCATTTCCGGTTTAGCTGAGATTGTCAGTAAAAAAGAGGAAGGTAACATTTCTGAAAACAGAGGATCAGATATGGTTCAGGGTGGACTACCGAGGCTCTGTGATGGTCCTTCCTCTCCGTTTTTCGATCCCCTGGATATCACTGGCAACCTTGATATATCCAAAATCGATTCATCGGTTGTATCAGGAAGAATGGCTGAAGCTGTAAAATCGGCTCCGACAGGAAACTCAGTGGTATGGGGAATTCCATTTAGTATCAATGAACAAATTATTTATCTTCAAAATGAACCGTTCAAAGTAAATATCAATCCTCATTTGGGAAACTGGATCATTTTCCTTCATACCTCCGACAAACAGGATTTGAAAAAAAGCGCTGATGGCTTTTATGAGAAACCGTTCAGGGGGATTGGAATGCTGAATGAAGATATTGCCAATTATTTTGTGATTTACGAAGATGGTACAGAGGTTGGCCTTCCTATACGTCAACGCTATCATATCGGGATGTTTCAGCAGTGGTGGGGAGAAAATTGTATTGAGTCGGTAGCTCATCAAAAACCCGGTCCGGTCGGTTTTCATCAGAAAATGACAAATGGTGAATGGGGATGGATTCAAACCAGGGTAGGGATGAATGACAGGGCAACATGGATAAACTGGCTGTGGGCCTGGGAAAATCCAATTCCTGAGAAAAAGATCAAAGGTTTCAGGTTTGAACCACTCAATAAATCACCCCTTATCCTTTCAGCCATTACTATCGGGCATATCAGGACTAATCCTTTACGTTGGAATTCAAGACAGAAGGCTATCCTTTCACTTCCGAAAGGATCTGTTTTCAATCCTGAGCCGGACGAGAAAGGTCAGCTGACAGGCATCCAGATTGACCTCGGGCAGGTAATATCTGCAATACCCGGATTAACTTATCCCGATCAGAACTGGGAACAATCCTATAATAATAAAATTCCCGGGAATTCGGAAAATGAAATAATTGTTGAATACGCGGCTCACCCGGAAGCTATGTTTCACCTGTCCGGCATGGAGCCAATTCCGGTATCCAATCTTATGAAGAGTGCTAATTACAGTCTGATCAGGGCTGTTGAACCTGCAAATCAGAAAGTAAAGATCAGGGTTGTTGAAAAAGAGAGTGGAAAGACAGTGCCTGTAAAATTTCATGCTCATGGAGAATCCGGAGAATACCTTGCCCCGGCAGACCGGCATCGTCAGCCAAATTATGAATGGTTTGAGGATTATAGTGTCGATTTTGTACATCAGAAGGTTCATAATTGTACTTATATCCCCGGGGAGACATTAATAAAGCTGCCACGCGGGAAAGTATATATTGAAATTTCAAAAGGATTTGAAATTACCCCCTTAAGGAAAACGATTGATATTTTACCGGAAACTGAAATTATCACCATTGAAATTGAGAAAGCGCTCTTTTGGCGTGAAAAAGGATGGGTGACTGCCGATACACATGTTCATTTCCTGTCGCCGGGTTCAGCCTGGATGGAAGGAAGCGCTGAAGGAGTAAATATTGTCAATTTACTTGCCAGTCAATGGGGTGAACTCATGACCAATGTTGGCGATTTTGATGGTAAAACCACCTACGGATCAAAAATATCCGGTGGGGATGGTGAATATCTGGTGCGCGTAGGGACCGAAAACAGGCAGCATGTCATGGGACATATTTCACTGCTTGGTTACCAGGGAAATATCATCGCGCCGATGACCACAGGAGGACCTGATGAATCGGCACTTGGTGATCCGGTTGAGATTCTGCTCACTGAATGGGCTATGCAATGCAAAAAACAGGATGGGATAGTTATTCTGCCACATTTCCCCAATCCAAGGCTTGAAAATGCTGCTGCGATTGTATCAGGGGGAGTTGATGGTGTTGAAATGACTTCCTGGGAGAATCTCTATGCAGGAATAGATCCCTATTCGCTAACCGACTGGTACCGTTATCTTAACTGCGGATATTTTGTTGCAGCAGTAGGCGGGACCGATAAAATGAGTGCAGGAACGGCTGTAGGTACAATCAGAACATATACAAAATTACGCGATAATAGGGAGTTTACATATGATGAATGGAAGGAAAGCATCCGGGAGGGCCGGACATTCGTTACATATGGTCCCCTTGTGGATTTCCTTGTGGATGGAAAAGCTGCCGGCAGCCAGATTGAAATGTCGTCAAACGGAGGAACAGTGAATATTACCTGGGAGGCAGCCAGTATTACCATGCCGATGAGCAGGGTTGAGTTAATTGTCAATGGAGAAGTGAAAGAAAGAGCGTCTGTTTCCAAATGGAAAGGAAACGGCAACTGGAGTTTCAAAGTATCCAAAAGTTCATGGGTAGCCTTATTGGTAAGGGGACAATATCCTGATAAGCCGGAAATTATTGCAGCCCATACTTCCCCCGTAATGATCAAAGTGAAGAATTCCCCGATGCTTGCAGCAGCTGACGGGTTAACAATTCTGGATCAGATCGAGGGAGCTATGGCTTACCTGGATACCATTGGAACCAGGGCTGAAGATAAAGTCTTTAAGAGAATGAAACTGGTATTGACATCTGCTCACAGGACCATTCATAACCGTATGCATGAAATGGGATACTTCCATCCTCACACACCGGTTAATGATCACCCCGAACATCATTAAAAAAAACTTATCTTACCGAGGACGCATGATAAGTGTGTTTTAAAAAGAGAATATCTGCCTTTCAGACAGATATTCAGGTGCAAAATGATAATCGGGGGTTTATATAGTTTAATATCAGACTAATACATTTTGTTTATAAGCTGACCTATCTCATCTCGTTTTTTTAGTGGAAACTTATGGTTCTGTCCGTCCCTGGTGACAACATTTAATCCTTTTGGAGTAAAAAAACCACTTCCGTAATATATTACTTCGAGAATATTGTCAAACAATATCTCCAGATTGAACTTTTCCATCTCATCCCTTATGGGTTTGAAGTAAATCCGTTGGTTAGTTACGATAAGTTTGCCTTCTATTTTCATGTTCTCTTTAACCTGGTTTGTATCACCTGCCTTAAGAACTACCTCGTTTGCGTATAATTTAACTGTCATGGCCTTGAAAATTTGATAAGTTCTGCCTGAGTTTTATTTACCTTAAAGACGGATTGCTCAGGTAAATGTTGCATCAGTATTAATAAACTATTATACTTTCGTTTCCCCTCAGTTTATTCAATCTCATTTTGAACTAACAAATGATCTTCTTGAATCATCGATCACAGAGGATTCAGACCTTCAAAAACTTAATGCCGGTAAATTAAGATCTGATTTTGAATTAATAAAAAAAACTATCAGGAGACAGGTCGACACTTGTTTGAGAATTTCCTCATACTTACCGGATTAATAAAACAAAGAAATTATTAATCATAATAACTTCAAATTCATAATTTTAATAAAACTATGGTTAGTTCTATTTTAAAACTGTCTGATATCGGCGGATTTGTCTCGCTATCTATAACAACAACCTGTTTTGACCCTCCTTAATGTTATATTATTATTAGGTATTTTTATTGACCATTTGTTGTTAATCTATTAACAGAATGATTTCCAGAAATATATATCATCAAATGTACTCCTGTATAGAAATAATTGCATAAATTGGTAATTATATGAATTGCTCAGTACATATGTTATGATTTGCCAACTTCATCTTTTTTTATAACTAAAATCTTTCAGTTATGAAAACAAAAACATTCTTTTTAACTAACCTGATGTTTGTATCCCTTCTAATTTGTTCTACTGGTTCACGCACAAACTGCTACGTTTAACCTTGACCAACTTAAATTAGCGCAAGCCTTTTTTGTTGGCACCTGGCAACGGAATATAGGTAAAGAGACTGTTGAAGTATGGGAGAATTAACTCAAAATGTAAACCCGTTGCCGGTTACGGTGACAGCTAGCCTGCAACTGAAACTGACTAAGCTAAAGGTCCTATTGAGTTTAACATCTAAAAAGAAATCACCATTAAACCCAAACAATATGAAAAGCTTCAAATCAAACTTAGTGTTAATGACAATTATTGTAATTGTCGTTGCAATCCAATCCTGTGATCAATCCTCAAAAAAGGAGGAGAAAAACAAAGCCTTAATAGTAAAAGCTAACAATGAGCTTTTTAACAAAGGTAATTTAGAATTCGCCAATGGGGTAATTACCGATGATTATCGCGGTCAGGGTCCTGCGTTTATTAAAGAATACGTCTCGGGGAAAAGAACAGCATTTCCTGATCTCCAGGTTAATGTTGATCAGGTGATCGCGGAAGGAGATATGGTGGCATGGCTAAGAACGAATACCGGTACTCAAACCGGTGACTATATGGGTTATAAACCGACAGGCAAAAAAAATACCTGGAAGAGAATGGTAATCACTCGGTTCAATGCTGATGGAAAAGTAGCTGAGGAATGGGGAGTAAGTAATGTGCATGAGATTTTGCAGGCAGCAAGCGGAATAGATGGAGTATTTGAATACCTTCCACCTTTCAAAGGACAGGGCGTTATCAGGAATGGACATTTCGTTTATCTGTTTGGACCCTCTGACGGATCGGGGCCAATGATCAGCCAGGCCGGAACCCATAGGTTTTCAGGAGACACCGTAAAGAATGTCATTACTTATTGTACAGACCGGAAGCTAATTGGTACATCTTATTGGTGGAGAGTCAGGTCCTGGTCAGGGGATACAGTGACCTACGAAATCATGAATGATAAGGGTCAGATTACAGGTGTCGACAGAGCTGTCAAGCTAAGCAATTAACTCAAAATGTAAATCCGTTGCCGGTTATGGTGACAGGTAGACTGCAACTTTAACTGACTAAGCTAAAGGTTCTATTGAGTTTAACATCTAAAAAGAAATCACCACTAAAAACCAAACAATATGAATGACAATTATTGGATTTGTCATGGCAATCCAATCCTGTGATCAATCCTCAAAAAAAGAGGAGCAAAACAAAGCCTTAATAGTAAAAGCCAACAATGAGCTTTTTAACAAAGGTAATTTAGACTTTGCAGATGAAGTATTTACCGATGATTATCGCGGCCGGGGTCCTTCGATTATTAAAGAGTTCGTCTCGGGCAGAAGAACAGCATTTCCTGATCTCCAGGTTAAAGTTGATCCGGTGATTGCAGAAGGAGATATGCAGGCATGGCTAAGAACGAATACCGGTACTCATACCGGTGAGTATATGGGTTATAAACCGACAGGTAAAATAATTACCTGGAAGGATATGGTATTTACCCGGAACAATGCAGATGGAAAAGCAGTTGAGGAATGGGGAGTAAGTAATGAGCATGAGATTTTGCAGGCAGCAAGCGGAATAGATGGAGTTTATGAATATCTTCCACCTCGCAAAGGACAGGCGGTTATCAGGAATGGACATTTCGTTATTCTGTCTGGTCCCTCTGACGGATCGGGGCCAATGATCAGCCAGGCCGGAACTCATAAGATGTCAGGAGACACCGTAAAGCTTATCATTACTTATTGTACCAACCCGAAGTTAATTGGTACAGAGTTTTGGTCGAGAGTCAGGTCCTGGTCGGGAGATACCATGACCTACGAAAACATGAATGATAAGGGTCAGATTTCAGGTGTCCGAAGAGCTGTCAAGCTAAGCAATTAACTTAAAATGTAAACCCTTTGTCGGTTATGGTGACAGGTAGACTGCAACTTTAACTGACTAAGCTAAAGTTCAAATTGAAATAAAGAAATACTAAAACAATACACAGCTGACACCTGGAACTTAAATGAACAAAATGAAAGGAAACAGGGCTGGACTAAAAATTTTCGACCTTAATAAACCATTTTAAGATGCTATGAAACGAAGTGAATTTTTACATTGGACTGGACTAATTGCTTTTATGGGCCTAAATGCCAGTTGTAAGCCAGCCACAAAACTCTCAAATAACTCCAAACCCTTAAAGCCGGGTTTAATTGCTTTAAAGGGAATAAAGCGCACACCTCCAACTGATGAGGAATATCTCGACTATAGTAAAAGATTCAGCAATTGGGGACGTTGGGGTGAAAATGATAAACTGGGCACCCTGAACTTTATTGATTCAGATACAGTATTAATCGCACAAAAATCAATCCGATTGGGTCGTTCTATTTCATTGGGTCGTCCAATAGCAAATGCAGGATTTAGTATGAGGATTAATAGAAATTCATTTAAATGGGGAGAAGGAAAGATAGGAGTAGCTTCAGACAAAATTAGCGTTATTGCGCATGGTTATACAGAAACCCATATTGATGCGTTGAACCATGCGATTAGCATCGATGGAAAATTATATAATGGACTTCCGGAATCTGATATTACCGAACAGGGTGCAAAAAGCCATGGAATTGAGAATTGGCGTGATGGCATTGTCACAAGGGGTATTCTTTATGACATTCCTAAGTTAAGGGGAAGTACTTTTATTCCACTTGATCGTCCGGTACAGGGCTGGGAATTGGAGGATTTTGCAAGGCAGGAAAATATTCAGCCTCGCAGAGGGGATGCTGTTATTATCAATTGTGGAAGAAACGCTTATTTTTATTCAAATCCTGGTGCCCCAAATACTAATGGTAATAAGCCGGGCTTACATCCATCTGTATTAGAATTTCTTTTTTCTTATGATAGCGCTTTACTGGGATCTGACTTTGATGAAGCCCCGAATAAAGTGTATTCAGCGATATATCCGATCCATTCCATTTCAAATCCTTTTATGGGATTACCTACGCTGTGGAATTTAGATTTAGAGAAACTGGCAGAAGCCTGTAATAAATATAAAACCTGGGAGTTTTTCATTGTCATTGCGCCGCTGATAGTCATTGGAGGTACAGGTTCTGTCGTAAATCCGATTGTTGTTTTATAGATCACCCTGAGCGAGGGGCATGAGAGCAATGGCATGTTAATTAGATCGAGACAATTAATAAATAGTCATATGAGAAATATTAAAAATTACTTCATGTCTGGTGGAATAATATTCGTATTAACATGCTGCAGTCAACAGGAAAGTATTTCCGATACAAGAAAAGTTGAAATCACTCAGGAAATTAAAGAAATTATTGATGGTTATGCAAACGCTGTGAAACGCCACGATACAGATTGGTTACTTAATTTCTGGTCAAATGAAAAGAACTTTGTAATTGCCGGAGATGGAGAACTTATAGCTGATTATGAATCAGGTATTGCTAAACCAACCCGTGATTTTATTTCTAATTTGAGAGAGGTTTTCCATTTCGAATTTAGTAAAGGGCATGCATTTGTCATAAATGAAAATGCAGTTTCTTATACAACAAGTTTCGACTGGGGAATAGTGTTATTATCAGGGGATACCATTAAATCCAAAGGTGCCTGGTTGTATTTATTTACGAAATCCGAAAAAAATTGGAAAGTTGTTCAATCCGCTGGGACTCATACTTACTACAAGTAACATTAAACTAACTAACTAATCATGAAAACGTACTTTTTAACACTATTTGTTATTGTTTTATTGACAGGTAATTCCTGCCAGGAAACTATTGAGATTGTGTTTCATATTAACTAAAAATTAATTATCATGAAAAAAATCAGCAGGTTTTTTATTACTGGCTTAATTGCCATTTGGTTTTCACTGGGTGTAACCGCCCAATCCTCTCAGCAAGACCTTAACCAGGTCGAATTGATGAAACAATTTATAGGTACCTGGAAAACAGAAACCGGAGTGGACACTACAGCTTTATGGGAGGTGATCCCATCAGATAAGGGATATTTATCTAATTGGTACT
>Ga0209319_1001078_pt1 | contig 25150 bp, 28 predicted proteins | sample RifGroE2_FD_184000 | JGI IMG/M metagenome (GOLD analysis project Ga0209319, IMG submission 184000) | Groundwater microbial communities from Rifle, Colorado - Groundwater E2 (SPAdes) (version 2) | ecosystem: Environmental > Aquatic > Deep subsurface > Groundwater | place: Rifle, Colorado, United...
ATCAGTTGATTTCATAGTCTATACTAAACCTATGTTCGAAAAATTCGTGCAATTAGGTTCGAGTTTTTCCAGAGAAGTTCTTCAAAAAGGACAGATTATTATATGAAGTTTATTGCCAGTGAATGGATTAGATCTGCTGATATTGACATGGAAGCTATTGAGGAGCTCAAGCACAAAGAAAACCTTACTCCTCTTTCTGCAAGCTTGAGAATGACTTGGAAACAGGTTGATCTTTTGTTTAAATAAATAGATAATATTAACGTTGATCAACGCAATTGATATTTGTATTAATTAAATATTTTAAGAAGTGTAAATAATGGAATCAGAAAATAACAACAACACTAACAATCCCGGTTCACACCTGACAACTGAAGATTCGCTCTCTTCGTTTTCCGACTCTCGCCTCAAAATAGATGATATTATCAGTAGCGTGGTCGTGCGATTAAAGCAACTTAATCCATATAAAGTGATCCTTTTTGGTTCATATGCTTATGGCACGCCTGGAGAAGATAGTGATATAGATCTCTTAATTGTTACTAATGATGAGTTTTTTCCTCTTAATTATAAAGAAAAATCTGATATATATTTACAATTTGCTGAGTGTCTCTATGAGATAAAAAAAAATATACCTATTGATATAATAGTGCATACCCTGCCAATGCACGAAAAATTTAAACAATTAGGCAGCTTTTTTTCAAAAGAAGTTATTGGTAAAGGTAGAGTTATATATGAAGGAAATAACAAAAGAGTGGCTTGAAAGAGCTACTGAAGATATAGAACTATTAAATATATAACGAATATCAAGTTTTTTATAAGTTTTCTAAAGATATATATAATCAAATATTAAATTTTTTAGGTGGTAGTGATAGAAAACTTTGACATTACCTTTATATTTGTCATCTCATGAATCACTTGGAAACAGGTTGATCTTTTATCTAATTCGATGGATAATATTAACGTCGGCGAACCCAAGGGATACTCAGATTAATAAAATATCTTAAGAGTGTAAATAATGGAAATAACGGAAATAGAAAATAATACTACCAGTAAAAATATCAACTCACAACTCACGACCGACAACGTTACTCATCAATCGTCACACGTCACACGTCATCCATCACCGACATATTACGATGATGAGATCGACATTATTGAGTACATCAAAATAATCTGGAAATACAAATGGTTTTAGGGCAAAATAAGGCAAATGCTCCTTGGATTGATTAAATATCTTAGAAAAACGTGAAGCGGAAGAATAAAACGTGAGGCGGAAGTCGGAAGAGTAAGACGGAAACGAATATAAAAAATATTTTAAGAAATGTAACTTGATGAACATTATTAATTTTGAAGATATAGAAAATAAAATAATAGAGCTGCGAAATGAAAAGGTCATCCTTGATAGTGATATTGCCGTTATTTATAGTGTTGAAACAAGAGATATTAATAAATCAGTGAAAAATAATACTGATAAATTTCCCAATGGATACTTATTTGAGCTTGATAAAACAGAAAAAAATGAACTGGTGGAAAATTTCCACCGGTTCGAGAGACTCAAGCATTCCGTAGTAACACCTAAAGCATTCACTGAAAAAGGTTTGTATATGCTGGCAACTATTTTGAAAAGTCCACAAGCTACTCAAGCAACAATAGCAATTATAGAAACATTTACAAAAATCAGAAGTCTTTCGCAGATAGTGAAAGCGCTGTGAGTTGTTAAAGATGATAAAGAGCGGAGAGCTTATTGCTGAAATTCTTGATGATAGTTTGTCGGTATCAGATACTGAGACTACAATAGAACTTAATTTTGCCGTTTTAAAGTTTAAACATACGATTAAGAAGAAGAAAACGTGAAGAGTAAAAGGTGAAGAGTAAAGCGTGAGGCGTGAAGCGGAAGAATAAAGCGGAAATGAATATGAAAATATTTTAAGAAAAGTAAATAATGGATTCAGAAAATAATATAACAAATAACAGCAATAATAACGAAAACAACGAACAAAGCATTCCCTTGTCATCTTCGTCGATTTCAAACGATTCGTCACGCTCAACCTCTTCCACTTCACGCCTGACGCCTAACGCTTCACATTCTTCATCTGCCCCTTCACGCCTAACGCCTCACGCCCCACGCTATCAAGACGATGAAATTGACCTCATCGAGTACATCAAAATAATCTGGAAATACAAGTGGTTTATTATTCTGGTAACTGTATTTGCGGTAATTGGTACGTATTTTTATACCAAAAGTTTGCCGAAGATATATTCTTCGACAGTGTCTGTAATTATCCCGCAGGAAGAAGGCGGAGGAAGTGGTCTTTCGGCTATGCTTGGTGGAATGGGCTTTGGCAATATGTTTGCAGGAAACTCTAGTGCTGAGTTGATTGTCGAAGTGCTTAAAAGCCGTCGTATGGCGGAGCAGGTATCCAGACATTTTAAGCTGCCTAGGTATTATGATGGCGTGATTACTGAGCAAAAGTTGGCTAGCTTTTCTCAAGAGAATGCCTTATTGATTTTTGCAAATATGCAAAAAAAAGGTTATATTGATCAGCTTGGCAAACCTCTATATAGAGTTAATAGCTCCCAAGAAGGTCTTGTGTTTAATATTGATCCTCAATTCTCTAAATATCAGGAAAAGTTGAACAGGCTGTATAAAAAAGAGCATAGGATAAAGAAAGACATTCAAGCGGTAAATATACTCATGAATAACACTAAAATTGAATCTACCAAGAGCGGATTGATCAAGGTGACAGTTGAGGATATAACTCCAGTTATGTCTGCACGTATGGCTAATTATTATATTACTGCTATGGATGCTATGAATGATGAGCTACAGATAAATACTAAAAAACCGATGTTGCGGGTTTTGGATAGTGCGATAGTACCCGATAATAAGGTGAGACCAAAAATGAGTTTAAATATCATAATTGTTGCATTTGTCGCAATTTTTTTAAGTATTCTGATGGCTTATACGTTTGAAACAATAATTTTAGAAGCGAGAAAGTGATGGATATAAGAGGAAAAAAGATTCTTGTAACTGGTGCAGATGGTTTCATTGGGTCACATCTTACAGAGCAATTAATTGATGAAGGATGTAATGTTAGAGCATTCGTTTTCTATAATTCCTTTAATAATTGGGGTTGGCTGGATTCTTTTCCAAAAGAGAAGTTGAATAATATTGAAATTTTTTCTGGAGATATAAGAGATCCTAATGGTGTAAAAACAGCTTTAAAAGATATCGATATTGTCTTTCATCTTGCCGCTTTAATTGCTATCCCTTTTAGCTATCATTCTCCAGACAGTTATGTTGATACAAATATAAAAGGCACCTTAAATATTTTACAGGCTGCAAAAGATTTTAAAACGGAAAAAATTTTAGTGACATCTACCTCAGAAGTATACGGGACAGCCAAATACGTTCCTATTGATGAGAAACATACATTTCAGGGCCAGTCTCCTTATTCAGCTACCAAGATTGGAGCCGATCGTCTTGCTGAATCTTTTTACAGGTCTTTTAACTTACCTCTTTCTATAGTAAGGCCCTTCAACACTTTTGGACCTAGACAATCAGCAAGAGCTGTTATTCCAACAATTATTACACAGCTCTTAGCAGGAAAAGAAGAGATCAAACTCGGAGCATTAGAACCAACTAGAGATCTTGTTTTTGTCAAAGATACAGTAAATGGTTTTGTTGAGATTGCTAAATCTGATAAGACAATAGGTGAAGAGATAAATATAGCCACACAACAGGAAGTATCCGTAGGTGATCTGGCTCAGAAATTAATAAATCTCATTAATCCAAAAGCCAGAGTTATTCAAGACGATATAAGATTAAGACCTTCTAAGAGTGAAGTAGAGCGATTGTTAGGGGCTAACAAAAAGATTAAGGAATTAACAAATTGGCAGCAAAACTATACGTTAGATGAAGGATTAACAGAAACCATTAAATGGTTTAGTAATAAAGACAATCTAAGATTATATAAAGAAAATATCTATAATGTGTAAATCTTATGAATAGACAAATTGTAGAATTTATTAAGAATATTTATGCTAACGAGTATCCAGTACTATTACATAGGCCTATATTTATTGGCAATGAAAAAGAATATATGGCCAAATGTATAGATACTTCTTATGTATCTTATGTCGGTGAATTTGTTAATAAGTTCGAGAAAATGGTGGCGGAGTTCACTGGCGCTAAATATGCTGTTGCGACTGTTAATGGTACTTCTGCATTGCATATTTCTCTTAAGTTGGCTGGTGTCAAAGAAGGGGATGAGGTTCTGACGCAGGCATTGACCTTTGTTGCTACTGTAAATGCTATTTCTTACTGTGGAGCTAAACCAATTTTCGTCGATAGTGATATGAATAATCTAGGTATGTCAGCAGAAAAGTTGGAACAGTTTCTACGAAATGAGACTGTTATTGGCGATGATGGATTTTGCCATAACAAAACAACAGGCAGAAGAATAGTTTCGTGTGTTCCAGTTCACATTTTTGGCCATTCGGTTAGAATCGATAAAATATGTGAGATTTGTAATAAGTACAATATACTTGTCATTGAGGATTCTGCTGAGTCGCTCGGAAGTTACTATAAAGGTCAGCATACCGGTACCTTTGGAATTATTGGAGTACTTTCATTTAATGGTAACAAAGTCATAACAACCGGCGGTGGCGGTATGATCCTTACCAATGATGAAGAATTGGCAAAACGAGCCAAGCATATTACTACAACAGCGAAGATCCCTCATAAATGGGAATTTGATCATGACGAGATTGGCTTTAATTATCGAATGCCCAATATAAATGCAGCAGTTGGTTGTGCTCAGATGGAAAATATTCAACTTTTCCTAAAGGATAAGCGTGAAATCAGTTGTTTATATCGGGAATTTTTTAATTCGATTAACCTCGGATATGTAGGCGAACCCGAGTTCTGCCAGTCAAATTATTGGTTAAACGCTATTCTAGTGAAGGATGTTGAACAAAGAGGACATTTGTTGGAGTACACCAACAAGGAAGGCGTGATGACGAGACCTGTGTGGATATTAATGAATAAACTTGCTATGTACAAAAACGCGCAAACAACTAATCTGGAAAACGCCAAGTGGTTGGAAGCTCGTATCGTTAATATTCCTAGTAGTGTAAGGATGGTATAACATGGAAGACGCTATTATTCTTGTCGGTGGTGGTGGACACTGTATTTCTTGTATAGATGTAATAGAAGCTGAAAATATATATAATATTGCAGGAATAATAGATATTGAAAAGAATGTTGGTAAATTTATTCTAGGTTATAAAATAATTGGAACAGATGACATGCTAATAGATTTGTCCAAGAAATATAATAATTTTTTATTGACAATAGGCCAGATTAAAACTCCTGAAATTAGAATGAAAATTTTTGATAAATTAACACAACTAAATGTTAATTTGCCTGTAATTAAATCTCCTAATTCTTATATTTCTAAGCATACACAAATTGGTGAAGGCACCATTGTCATGCATGGAGCAAAAATAAATGCTGATACCAGAATAGGTAAGAATTGCATAATAAATACTGGAGCAATTATTGAACATAATGCTATTATTGGTGATAATTGCCATATTTCTACAGGTTCAACCATAAATGGCGGTACTGTTATAAACCAAGGGACATTTATTGGAAGCAATGTGGCAACTAGAGAATATGTAAATATAGGGTCTTATTGTGTTATCGGAGCTGGTTTGACTATATTGAAGGATGTTCCTGATAATTCATTAATTAAATAGTAATTTATCATTATGATGAAGTTTTTTATAGCAATTATAAGTCATATCGCGTATTTATCTTAGTTAGTTGAAAAAATATATTATGAAGAAGTCTAATTTGAGGATTATTTTAATTGGTACTGTTGAGTTTAGCAAGTTAGCCTTGTTAGAACTAATTAGGCTGAATGCGAATGTTGTCGGTGTAATTACCAAAAGTTCATCAAATTTTAATAGTGATCACGCTGACTTAGTCCCAATTTGTATTAATAATGCTATACCTTATAAATTAGTAACTAATATTAATGATACTGAAAATCTTGAGTGGATTAAGAGTATTGGCCCAACAGTTATATTTTGCTTTGGTTGGTCTAGTTTATTAAAAAAGGATTTATTAAAGATACCTGAAATGGGGGTCATAGGGTATCATCCAGCCTATCTGCCAAAAAATAGAGGCAGACATCCAATAATTTGGGCACTTGTTTTAGGATTAACTACAACTGCATCTACTTTCTTTTTTATGGACGAAGGTGCAGACAGTGGCGATATTTTAAGTCAGGAACAAGTGGATATTGTTTATGATGATAATGCTCGAAGTTTATATACCAAATTGTGTAGTGTTGCTATAAAGCAAATAGCAATTTTTTTACCTCAACTTGAACTAAATAGTTATCCAAGAATTATTCAGGATAATGCACTTGCAAATTATTGGAGAAAAAGAAATTTTCTGGATGGGAAAATTGATTTCAGGATGAGTAGTAACACTATTTATAATTTAGTTCGTGCTCTAACCCATCCTTATCCTGGAGCATCTATTGATTATAAGGGAAATGCTATAGTAGTATGGAAATTAAAAGAAGTTGATTATAAAGAAAATAATATTGAACATGGTAAGGTTTTAGATATAAGTAATAATCAGATACTTATCAAAACTCCTGATAGCGCGGTTTTAGTTGTCGAACATGAATTTAAAGAGATGCCTACAATTGGAGAATACCTATGAGTAAAGTATTGGTAATAGCTGTTCATCCAGATGACGAAACATTAGCATGCGGCGGAACTTTATTAAAGCATAAGGCTAATGGAGATTCTATTCATTGGGTAATCGTTACAGAGATGAAAGAGGTTTTTGGGTTTAGTAAGGAGGTCATACTTAAACGGGATCAAGAGATAAGTACAGTTTCAAGTATGTACAATTTTGACGAGGTTTATAGGTTAGGATTTCCGACGACTCAACTCGACAGCATAAAAAAAACCGATTTAATAATGAATTTCTCTGAGATTTTAAATAAAGTTCAGCCTGAAATAATATATTTACCTTTTAAGGAAGATGTTCATTCTGATCACCGCATTGCTTTTGAAGCTGTTTATTCATGTACTAAAGTGTTTAGGCATCAGTATATAAAAAAAATCTTAATGATGGAAACTGTCAGTGAAACAGATTATGCTCCATCCATACCAGGAACATCCTTTGTTCCCAATTTTTTTGTAGATATATCAGATTTTTTTCTAATAAAATTGGAAATTTTAAAAGTATTTGAGAGTGAACTAGGGCAAGTCCCTTTTCCACGCAGCATAGAAAACATCGAAGCATTATGCAAGTATCGTGGTTCGATAAGTGGATGTAAATATGCTGAAAGTTTTATGTTGTTAAAGGAAATATGGTAGTTTGAAAAAACCTTAAATAAAAAAAAATGATGAAAGTAAATACTTTTAATATTAAGTATTTTTTATTATATATGGTTCAATTCAAAAAAGTAGCTTTTTTAACAACAATATTTCCAGTTGATAATCAATATATTAACATTTTTTTTGATTCTTTATTAAATCAGACTAATAAAGAATTTGATATAGTTGTTGTTAATGATAATTATTTAAATTTCGATAAGATCAAAACTCGATTTAACAATTTAAATATTATTGAACTAAAAGGTAGTAGTTCTATTGCAAAAAATCGCGAGAAAGGTTTAAGGTATATTAAAAAAAATAATTATGATGTAGTAATTTTTGGAGATATCGATGATTATTTTAAATTTAACAGAATAAATAAATCATTAGAATTATTAGAAACTGCGGATGTTGTTGTTAATGATATAGATTTATTCAATAGAGACGGCATAATCTGTACTAATTATTTTTCATCTAGATTAGACAATTTAAGTATGATAAATATTGAATGTATCATGGAAAAAAACTTATTTGGTCTAACAAATACAGCAATAAATGTTTCTATATTATCTGATTTCAAATTTTATGATAACATAATAGCTGTTGATTGGTATTTGTTTTCAATTTTGTTATTGAATGGGGCAAGGGCTGTTTTTACTAATGAAACAAGTACCTGTTACAGGCAACATGGTGAAAACGTAATAGGCATGAATAATGCTACCACTTCAAAAAAAATAAAAAATATTATAAATATAAAGAAAATACATTATCAATTCATGAGCAAAATCGATCCTATTTATATACCATTTTTAAATAAATATAATAATTTGGCTAAAAAAGTTGAAAAAGTCGATATGGAATCTACTTGCGTTCATGAACATCTATTATGGTGGGAAGAAGTATAAAAGGAGAAAGTATGAAAGATATCATATTAACGAAAACTAGAAGTATTTATAATTACTGTGAACCATATGTTATTGCCGAGATAGCTTCAAATCATAATGGCGATATGGAGCTAGCCAAAAAGCTTATATTCGAGGCAAAGCAGTCTGGTGCGGACTGTGTTAAATTTCAAAGCTGGACTAAAGATACAATTTTTTCCAGAAAGAAATATGAAGATAACTATTTTCTCGGTGATGATTATAGAAATAGAACAGATTATAACTTAGAAGAAATTGTTGATGCATATTCTGTTTCTGAAGATCAGTTATTGAGTATGAAACAGTATTCCGATTTAATCGGTATAGATTTCGCATCAACTCCTTTTAGTCGAAAAGAAGCAGATTTTCTTGTTAATGATTTGCAGGTGCCTTTTATAAAAATTGCCTCAATGGATCTTAATAATTATCCTTTTTTGGATTATATTGCTAAAAAAGGAAAACCTGTAATCCTTTCTACCGGGATGTCTGAATTATATGAAATAGATAAAGCTATTCGTACAATTGAAGCAACTGGTAATAAACAGATTGTTCTACTACATTGCGTTGCTTTATATCCTCCAAAAGACAATCAGATTAATTTAAATATAATTAATACTTTACAGCAACTGTACCCTGATTATCCTATAGGTTTTTCCGATCATACAATTGGGACATGCATACCCTTGGCTTCAGTTGTAAAAGGTGCTTGTATAGTAGAAAAGCATTTTACATTAGATAAGAATATGGAAGGCTGGGATCATAAAGTCTCTGCTACTCCTGATGAATTGAAGGATATTTGCGAAAACTCGAAACGCATTGTTGCCGCCATGGGCACTTTTTCGATCAGATCAGTAGAAGGAAATGAGAGAAGGTCAGAATTTAGACGAAGTGTTGTATTAACGAGAAAAGTCAATAAAGGCGAAATAATTAGTGAGAATGATATCGATTACAAGAGACCAGGCATAGGATTAGCGCCTGAAGAAGGCAAGTACATAATTGGCAGGAAAGCAAGATTTGATCTTAATTATGATCACATAATTTCGATGGAGGATTTAGAATGATTGCAATTGTTCCTGCACGTGGCGGTTCTAAGGGTTTGCCAGGTAAGAATATTAAGGATTTTCATGGTAAACCCTTAATCGCTTATACAATAATTGAAGCATTAAAATCTAAAAGTATTGATGATATAATTGTATCTACTGATAATCAGGAAATAGCTGATATTGCTCAACAATATGGTGCGAAAAATCTTTTTTTAAGGCCAGATTCACTGGCAACGGATACTGCTTTAGCTGTCGATAATTATATTTATACTGTTGATAGATTGAATAAGGAATTTAATTATCACATTAAAGATTTTTCCGTCCTATTACCAACCTCACCATTAAGAATTGCTGATGATATTGATAATGCCGTAGAACTGTTCTATAAAAAAAATGCTGATTCCGTTGTAAGCTATACGGAAGAGGCACGCCCAGTTATTTGGCATAAATATCTTGATCCTGAAGGTCGATTCGTTCCTATTTTTCAAGATGAGTTGAAAAACAGGCAGGATTATAAATTAAGTTATTATCCAGATGGAGCTGTTTATGTATTTAAATTTGATCTGATAAAGAAAAAACTCTATTATTCAGAAAATTCTTATGCCTATGTAATACCCAAGGAAAGATCTTCTGATATAGATAATATTGAAGATTTTGAGTATGCTGAGTTTTTATACTCAAAAAGAATTTCAAAGAAATAAGGTTTAATATGAAACGGCTTTTCGAATTTATTATTAAAAATAATACCACAATAATAGAAGCATTTAGATTACTAGATACTTTAGCGGTCAAGCATAGTAACTTGTATAGTACTTTATTTATTGTTGATCAATTTGACCAGATGATTGGTACTTTTGATTTTACGGATTTTAGAAGAGCAATTATCAAAAGGAATATTGCTCTAAATAATTCTATAAAAGAAGTTATGAATAAGGAATACAGATTTATTTATGAGGGACAAAAGCTGACTCAAAAGAATTACAGAGATTTTGCTCGATTTAAATATTTACCTGTTCTAGATACTCATAAAAAGATAATCAATTTTTTCACTATACCAGTTGTAGCATCTCCAAAGCCTAACAAGGTTGTTATTATGGCAGGTGGCAAAGGGGAGCGTTTATTACCATTAACGAAGGATACTCCAAAACCTCTGTTACCAATAGGTGAAAAATCAATATTAGAGATTTTAATTAGCAGTCTAGCGCATAAAGGTTATCAGGATATATATATAAGTATAAATTATTTAGCAGATAAGATTATTGAAAAGATTGGAGATGGCCGTCGATTTGATGTGAATATTCATTATATTGAAGAGAAGCAGCGGTTAGGCACGGCTGGATCCCTTAAATTAATTCATGATTCCCTTGATGAACCAATTGTAGTTATGAATGGTGATATTTTGACGAGCGTTAATTTCGATGACGTTATTAATTACCATAATAGTTATCAGTCATATGCAACCATGTGTGTCAAAACACAGGCAACTTATATACCTTACGGTGTCATCGGTATAGATAATAGCAATAGGATAGTTACAATTCAGGAGAAGCCGGAACACCAGTATTTTATAAATGCAGGTATATATGTTCTCAATCCCCATTGCTTGGATTTTATACCGGAAAATGGATATTTTGATATGACGATGTTATTCGATAGGCTAATAAAAGAAAAATTGAAATTAAATGCCTATATTATTCACGATTATTGGATTGATATAGGACGTTTTTCGGATTATGAAAAAGCAAAAATTGACTTTTTAGAGCACAACTCAGATATTTTTAATTCTACAGTTTTGGCTATTAATGAGGTATTACAAGTAATCTAGCCTAAATAGCATTAGTAACTAAATATGTTGCTGAGATTGTCTTTAATATATAGCAATATACTGTTTGAATGAATTACCTGAAAATAATTTTACTAAGCAATTAATTTTTAAGTATATCAAGGTTAAGTTTATGCAAGTTAATAAAGATAAAAATGTGATTATCATTGGCTATGGCTCCATCGGGCAGAGGCATTTCAGTATATTGAAAAGTGAGTTTTGTGTTAACAGGATTGATATTGTATCAAAACACAGTATCGAAAATAGTTCTGGGCATAGATATGAAAGTATTGAAAATATTAACGAGTGGAATATATATGATTATATAATTATTGCCTCGGAAACTCATAAGCATTATGAACAGTTATTGTATGTTCAGCAGAATGTTAAGTCTAAAACAATCTTAGTTGAGAAACCAATATTTTGTCCAGATTATACTATGCAAAAATTAAATAATAATGCTGTTTTTGTTGCTTATAATCTTAGATTCCATAAAATAATTCAGTCGTTAAAAGAATTAATTTCCAAAGAAAACCCAATATTTGTAAATGTAATTTCTGCCCAATATATGCCGAATTGGAGACCGGGTAGAGATTATAGAACTACATATAGCGCTTCTCTTGAAAAAGGTGGAGGTGTCTTACTTGATTTAAGTCACGAGGTTGATTACATTCAATGGCTATTTGGTAGGATAGATATCCAGGAAATAAAATCTTACAATTCAAAAATGTCTGGGCTTGAGATAAAGTCAGATGATTTCGTTTATTTAATTGGTAAGACTGAAAAAGGCATAATGTTTAATTTATCTATGGATTATCTTAGTAAAATACCAATTAGAACAATAACAATTCAAACTGATAATAAAACTATTATTGCAGATCTAGTAAAAAATACTATCGTTATGAGGGATTTAATTAATCCACCTGACACAATGGAATTCACAGATATCGGTAGGAACGATACTTATATAGAAATGCATAAAAATATATTATCTAATGATACTGCGAATCTTTGTAATTTTGATGATGGAATATCAGTCCTTGACGTGGTATCTGAGATCAGGAATGAAAATAAACATTTATTGATGAATATTTAATCAAGCTTGTAATGGGTGTATTCCATAATTAGGTACAAAAAATAATTAAGAATCGAGAATGATATGAATAAAGTTGTTATTGTAACTGGTGCAAGTGGTTTTCTTGGTAAAGAATTTGTTGAAAAAATAGTGAAAACGGGAGATATTTGCATTAATGCTGATATAAATATTGAAGATAAATCATTAAAAAAAATAAATAGTAACTATTATCAGATAAACATTGATATTACTTCTAAAAAGTCAATTGAATCTGTAATTGAACAAGTTCAGCAGGAATGTAGCAGAATAGATTGTTGGGTTAACAATGCATATCCTAGAAATAAAAACTACGGAAGAAAATTACCAGATGTTGAATATAAGGATTTTTGTGAAAATATCAACGTCCATTTAGGTGGATATTTTTTGTGTATGCAATTAGTTAGTGAATATTTTAATCAGAATGGAGGAGGCAACATTATTAACATCGCTTCAATTTATGGAGTGATTGCTCCAAAGTTCAAGATATATGAGGATACATCAATGACTATGCCTGTAGAATATAGCGTTATAAAGTCAGGAATAATAATAATGTCTAAATATTTTGCTAATTATTATAAAGGGCATAATATTAGAGTAAACTGTATAAGTCCTGGCGGATTATTAAATAACCAACCGCAATCATTTCTTGCTAATTATAAACAGGAATGTTTAAACAAAGGAATGCTGAGCCCAGAAGATATTAGCGGTACGTTACTTTTTTTAATATCTGACGAGTCAAAGTATGTGAATGGTCAGAATCTAGTTGTAGATGATGGATTTACTTTATAAATAGGAGTGTATGTTTTGTTGAATTAATCAGTATTTTTACTTTTATTAAAAAAACAAAATTAAATTCGCATGAGATCAGAAAAAAAACAGATCAGCATTGATACAATAAAATTTTTTGCAGGAACATTCTCGAGCATGGTAATTAGCACATGCCAAAATTTCTTTTTGGCAAGAGTATTCGGTCCTGCATCTTTTGGTGTTTGGAATTTGCTGATGGTTTTTTTGGGTTATACTCAGAATGCACATGTTGGATTAATTTTTGGTATGACAAAGCAAGTCCCAATTTTGAGAGGGGAGGGAAATCATAAACAAATTGAGAATATTCAAAATAATGTTTTTACTGCAATCTGTATTATTGAATTGATTCTTTTTTTTATTATCTCGATTGTCGTTTTTTTTAAGATTGGTAGTTTTAGTAAAGAAATATATAGCGGATTAATAATAGTTTCGATTATTATGGTAATTACTCAATTTTATGTTTATTTTTTTTCTATATTAAGAAATGATTTGAAATTCGGATTATTAAGTTTTGCTTCATTCTTGCTGCCGTTGTTGAGTTTTGGTTCCATTTTTGTTTGTAATGCATTTTTTGGACCGGGTATTAATGTTTTTTTGTCAGCAGTCCTTTTTAGCAATTTAATCGTTGTTGCAATTGTTGTACTTAGCGGAAAACTATATTTTTCATTAGCCATATCTAAAAAAGTTATAAAAAAACTATTTATTATTGGATTCCCGTTATTAATCAGTGCTTTTGGTTTTACGTTTTTTTTAACAGTTGACCGATGGGTTATTGGCAAGATGTTGGATGCTAAGTCATTAGGCTATTATAGTTTAGGTAGTATGTTCGTAGGTTTATTGTATACTATCCCAAGTGTTTTTTCTTCAACGTTGTTTCCTAGAATGCTATATTATTACGGGAAGAATAAAAAAGCGGATTCTGCAATTCATCTGATATATAAACCAATGATTATTTTGGCAATTATTATGATGATTATAATAGGTGTTGTAGCGTTGATCATACCATATTTAATCAACTATATCCTTCCTTCGTATAGACCGGGTATGTTAGTGATTGTGATATTATTATTTGGGTCTTATTTTTTTAGTTTTAGTTCAATAATTAGTACTTATTTGATTTCGGTAAATTATCAGAATACCTTACTGAAGATTCAATATTTTCATATTTTTTTACTATTAATATGCGACTATTTAGTAATTAAAAGTGGAGCTGGATTGTTAGGCGTGGCAATATGTTCTTCTTTAATATATTTTTTATATGGTTTAATTATTTTATTTAAGGGTCTTAAGGTTCTTTTTTCAGATAATATAAAAAGTGTTACGATAATTTTGAAGATATTACTTTTATATTTCTTTGGAGCTTTTTGTTATTTTTTATTATCAAAGTATTTATTTTTTTCTGGGCATCTTTTATTTTTTGATAGTATTATGTTAATTTTAAAAATCATTATTTTTATCATTTTCATCATATTATGTATCCCGTTAATTTATGGTTTGAGAAATACTATAACAGAAGTTAGATATATTTTAAAATTCTGAGTTATAAACAGTTTCTGTTATAGATGAGGAGCATATATTTGTCTAAAATGTGGAATTTAATAGATTTACCTGCTTATTTTATTCGGTTTGAAAATGAAAATAAGCTTTTCGAGAAAAGATTATTAGATCAAAAATTTTGGGCTTTTGTTCGATGGTCAGTGTATGATGCTATTCTAAAGATAGGTTATCATGAAGATAATCGAACTCATAACAAAAAATCAAAATATTTTAAATATATAATTGCACTATATAGATATTTTTTTATTAGACGAAAAATTATCCATCAAAATTATGATTTAGTTTTTGTTAATACAAGTGGGAGAAAAAAGGATTATGAAAATATTGAAATTGATAGTTATTCATATCCAATTATCCAAAAATTAAAAAATCACTATAATATATTGTTAATTGATCTTTTTGCAGATAATATTTTGCCAGAGTATAATTGTGATTCTTTGCCAATGTATGGAACTGAATTACTCGATAGGTCTTTAGAATTATTTATGAGATTTTCAAACCAGGATTTTTTGTATGTAAATTTATTGAGTCAAAAAATTAATAGTTATTTTGATGTATCTTCTAATGTTTCAAAAATTATTAAAAGAAATTTTTTCTTACAATACTTTAAACTTAATCGTTTTAAGAAAATATTGTCAAAATGCTCAGTTAAAGTTCTTGTTCATGTTAATAATGGATCAGTTTCGGGTATTATTGAGGCAGCTAATCAGTTAGGAATTAAAGTTGTTGAGCTCCAGCATGGACAGGTGACAGATTTGCATGTCGCATATAACTATTACACAGAAAACTCTTCGAATTATGCGGTTCCCGATTTTATATTAACATTTGGGAAGTTTTGGAATGATTCTATAAAATATAAATGTCATAAAGAAGCTGTAGGTTATCCATACTTAGATATAATTAGAAAAAAAATCGAGAAAAAGATTAGCAAAGATAAAAATAAAATTATTGTTATTTCTGATTCTTTTTTTACAAGAAAAGAATTAGTTGCAATAACAATGGAGTTAGCACGTCTACTACCCGAATATATTATATATTATAAGTTAAGGTTGGAGGAATATGATAATTGGAAAGTATACTATCCAAAAGAATTTCAAACCACAATGAATATTGTTGTTATTGATAATAATAATAGAAATTTATATGAATATTTTCAAGAAGTGACTTACCAAATCGGGACGGGCTCTACAGCATTATTTGAAGGACTTGCATTTGGTGTAGAAACATTTATATTAAATATTGGCCTATATTTAATTTTTAATAATTTAATCGAGAAAAAAATTGTCTCGTTGGTTACTAATGCAAATGAAGTATTAGATTTAATGAAAAAAAATACAAATTCTAATAAATATGAAATAACAGACGATTTGTTTTTGATTGATAGTTTAGAGAAAATGGAATCTTTTTTTTACAAATTATTATAAATATATAGATTGGCAAAGATTCTCTTTACTGTAATAATATATAATTAGAAATTTAAACAGAGTAATAGAAAGGATTTAAATTATGGGGATGCACATAATATCAACTATTGATAAAGCATTGGAAAGTGCTACTAAAGTACGTGATTTTATACTGTTAAAACGGACTAATTATTTAGTGAAAAAGTACGCTAAACGTTCTGCTGGTGAGGCTCAATATTTGGATGTTTATTGGGATGATTCTTATATTGAGACATCTTTAACTTGGGGAGAAAAGACAGTATGGAACGAAATACAGTATTTATTGGCATCAGTACAAGGAAGGGTGCTAGACATAGCGTGTGGCCCAGCGCCTGTTATGTCAATTTTAGATAAATCAAATAAAAGTATTGAAAGTTATGGTTGTGATATTTCTGATAGATTAGTTAAATTGGCAATTGAAAAGGGTATAAGAAAAGACAGAATTAAGGTTGCTGATGCAACCAATTTGGACTATGAAAATGACTTCTTCGATTATTCATATTCTATAGGTTCTTTGGAGCATTTTACTGAAGATGGAATTGATGCTGTTATTGACAATTGTCATAGGGTTACAAGAGTTGCTAGTTATCATCAGATACCTACATGTAAAAAAAATAGATTAACAGGTTGGATAAATTTACAACAAAGTTTTCATAATATGCCAATAGATTGGTGGAAAGAAAAATTTTTAAAAAAGTTTTCAGAAGTAACAACTTTAAATTCATCCTGGGGCGATATCTTGTCTGATGGGACTTGGTTTATTTGCAAAAAATAATAGAAAATTTATTTGCAAATAAAAAGTATATATTTTCTTCAATTTGCAGTTATATATAAGAAATTTTAAGACGATATAATATCGTTGAATATTATATTTGAATTGGTATAATAGGTTGATATTATAATGATAAAAAAAGAAAATGCCAGATTTTTTTTAAAGAAAATGCTAAAAAAAATTATTTTTTCTGTAGTTGAATATATACCAAATATTTTTTTACCAAGAATAATGAAGATGATTTTTTTTATATTAAGAAAGAAGAAAAGAATTGGGCATGGGACTTATATTGATTCATCAGTTCATTTAATCCGCTATAATGACATCGTAATTGGTGATAATTCTTCAATAAGCGAAGGAAGCTGGTTAAATGCTAACAATAGAAATAAAAAAGGCTATGCTATAAATATAGGGAATAATTGTCATTTAGGGCGTAGATGTTTTATTAGTTCAGGTAATTCGGTAATTATCAAAGATTATGTAATATTTGCTGCTGATTGTAAGCTCTTAGGAAGTTCTCACGTTATTTCTGATCCATTTGAGCCATATATAACTACCGGAACGACGAACAATTGTACTATAGAGATTGGGGTAAATTGTTTTTTTGGGGCAGCTGTAGTCATAAATGGATATGTAAAAATTGGTCATGGATGTGTTGTTGGTGCGAATACCTTTATTAATAATGAGGATATTCCTCCTTTTAGCATAGTTGTTGGCAATCCTGCCAGAATAATTAAAAGATACAGTATGGTTTCTCATAAATGGATTATAACTGATTCTTACACACTACTTGATGAGAAAGATCTTCCCGGAGAGGAAGCATATCTTCAGGGATTGACCAAAAAGTATCCAAAGATTGATATACCTTATCACGCTATTGGAAAAGACTTTGGTGATTTACCATAGGATATTGGAGTTAATGAATGGGTAAAGGAAAAATTATGAATAATAATGTCATTCATAAAGCTGTTGTTACAGGAGCTGCAGGTTTTATTGGAGGGGCTTTAGTTGAAAAACTAGTCAATATGGGTATAGATGTTCTCGCAATAGATATAAACCCAAATACATCCACAAAATGCAAAACAATTATTATGGATATAGCAGAACCTAGTGCATTAGAAAAATTATTAGATGAGAAAACTGTTATTTTTCATATGGCTGCCAGAGCAAGTGTTCCTGGTTCTGTAAAAGATCCTGAAGATGATTTTAGAAATACACTTTATGGTCTGTTTCAAGTACTAGAATCTGCGAGGAAACACAGAAGTCAACTCGTTTTTCCTTCTACTGCTTCAGTTTTTGATATTAACAATGTACTCCCAGTTTCAGAAAAAGCTTATGTTAAACCTTCTTCTCCTTATGGTGCAGCTAAGGTAGCCGGAGAAGCTTATTGTGCAGCTTATAACAGAAGTTATGGGCTAGATGTAAGAATAGCAAGAATGTTTAGCGTTTATGGCCTAGGGATGAATAGATTTGCTATTCATGATATGGTTAGGAATATCCAACAAAACCAAAATGATTTAACTATTTTGGGCGATGGCCATCAGATAAGGGATTACTTATATATTGATGATGTAATTGATGGGCTTATAAGAATAGCAAGCCATGGAGAACCTGGCGAAGATTACAACTTGGCAAGTGGTGATCAAGTAAAAATTATTGATTTAGCACATAAAATAGCCTTTTTTATGGGGGTTCCTGATATAGAAATTAAAACAACAGGGGAATCTTTTGTTGGTGATGTACCAAAATGGTTTGCTGATATTACAAAAATTAAGAAAATTGGTTTTAATCCGACGATTTCATTGGATGAAGGTTTAAAGAAAACAATTGATTGGCTATTAAGCAATTAATACGGAGGATGAATGATGGAAATAATAATAAATGGTCGTACTTTGGAAGGTAAGCCTACTGGTGTTGGAAGATATTTATCAAATCTTTTGAATAATTGGGGGCAACAATATTCTCAGCATAAATACAATATTTTTTTTAAGGATGAAATTCCTAAAGATGAATATCTAAAAAAAAATTCTATAACTACAAGAATAACCTCAAGCATTGGAATGATTAATAAAGGTCCAATTTGGGAAAATATTTTTTTGCCATTATCAGCAAGAAAGGTTCAAAATCCTGATATTTATTTTTCCCCGACTTATACATTGCCAATAATACCTATAAAAGCAAAAAATGTAGTAACTATTTTTGACATTTCCTATATTGCTCACCCGGAATGGTTTCCTTATTCACAAAGAATACAGTTCCAGTCACTGACTGGATTTACTGTCAATAAAGCTGATATGATCCTAACTGGTTCAGAGGCAACAAAAAAAGAAATACTAAAATATTATAAGGTAAATGAAGACAAAATATTTGTTACCAATTTAGGAGTAGATCCAAAGTTCCTGGCTTTAGAATCAAATAGTAATAATATTATAGATATCAAGAAAAAATATAATATAAATGGAAAAATGGTGTTGTTTGTAGGTTTGGTTCTAAATAGAAGGAATATACCCGTATTAATGCAGTCGGTATCTAATGTTATTAAAAAAATGGGAGAAGATATTACTTTAGTGATCCTTGGCAAAAATTTTTCTTATCCATATATTGATGTTATGGGCGAAGCTGAGCGCAGTGGGATTACAAAAAATTTAAGATGGATCACATATACTACAGATGAAGAAGTGTACAGTATGTATAAATCTGCTGATGTGTTCGTTTGCTCTTCATTGTATGAAGGTTTTAATATTCCCCCACTGGAAGCTATGCATCTTGGCGTACCAGTGATTTGTAGTAATATGTCTTCATTGCCAGAAGTTGTCGGGGATGCCGCATATTTACTCGAAAACCCAAGAGATGAACAAGAGATGACTGCAGCGCTTGAAAAAGTGTTAGGAGATGTTAGCCTGCAGGGTGAATTAAGAAGAAAGGGCATTGAACGTTCAAAACTATTTTCTTGGGAAAAATGTGCTAAAGAAACAATGCAATATTTTGAGAAGTTAGTGTAGTAATGAAGATTGTTAAAATTATTGGCGGACTAGGAAATCAGATGTTTCAATATGCCCTTTACCTGAGCTTTTGTGAAAGAGGTTATGACGCCAAGATAGATATTACAGCTTTTGACAATTATGATTTGCATAATGGCTTTGAATTAGAACAAATATTCGATATTGATCCAGTTAAAGCCTCTAAAAAAGAAATCGAGTTATATTCTAGAGTTTACCATACTAAAATTAGAATACTAGGAAAGCTGAAACGACTTTTACCACTTAAAAAAACCGAATATAGAGAAAAAGTTTTTGTTTACGATAAAAATATTTTTCAACATAATAATAAAGTATATTATTTAGGTTACTGGATAGACGAAAGATATTTTTTTAATATTAGAGATCGTATATCAAAAGTATTTACTTTTTCTTCTCAAATAAGCAATATAAATAAGAAATTAATTGAAAAAATATATAGCTCTAACTCAGTTAGTATCCATTTTAGGAGAGGCGATTATTTTAAAAATAATACAAACAAAAAATTATATGGAAATATTTGCCCCAAAGAGTATTATATAAAGGCTATTGCTTTAATGAAAAAAAAGCTCAACAATCCACTGTTTGTAGTATTTTCAGATGATATCGAATGGGTTAAGGAGAATTTTTTATTTTCTTTTGGTCCCAATAATATTATTGTAGATTGGAATAAAGGTAAGGATAGTTATATTGATATGCAGCTTATGTCTTTATGTAAGAATAATATTATTGCTAATAGTACTTTTAGTTGGTGGGGTGCCTGGTTAAATAATAATGATGATAAAATTGTAATTGCACCAGATAAATGGATTAATTTAGACTATGTTGATGATGTTATTCCTAATAGTTGGATAAAAATAGGCAAAACCAATGACTAATGAGTTATGTGTTTTAATATTAAATTACAATACCGCAGATTTAACATTCCAATGCATTAATAGCTTAATTGATACCGAAGAAAACATAAAATTTAAGATTATTATTGTTGATAATGGATCATCTAGTGATGAGTTAACAAAACTTATTAATATCTTTGAAAATAATAAGCAAGATAATGAAAAAATTATCCTTTTTTTTAAGGGAAATGAAATAATCCTTTTATTGCTTCAAAATAATTTAGGATTTTCTGCTGGAAATAATGTTGGGTTGAAGTATATATATCACTATTTATGTCCTTCCAACATCGCAGTTATAAATAGTGATATTATTTTTTATGAAAAGAATACTTTTTACAGATTAATCGAAGAATCAAAACGGGGAAATAATGTTGGCGTTGTTATGCCAATTGTATGGAATGTTTATCATCGGATTGAAGAACCGGAATATCAGATACAGATACGTAAACGTGAACGAAACATGTTTGATGTATTGGTTGACGGAAGCCCCTTAATTAGAAAAATATTTTCAAAAAAATTCAACGATAATATGTATAAAAAATATATGCCATGGAAAGTACCAATGCAATGCGAAGTTGTTTCTGGCGCTTGCTTTTTGATGCTATCAGATTTTGCAAAATTCAAGTTTTTATTTGATGAAGGTGTTTTCCTGTATCATGAGGAGTATATGCTATCAAGTTATTTAGAAGAAAAAGAATTAAAATCATTATTTATCCCATCAGTTAGAGTAAAACATCTCCAGGGAATGTCCGGAGAAAAAAAAGAAAATTTTTCCTTGGTATATTACAATTATAAGGTAAAATCTCAAATATATTATTTACGAAAATATTTAAGAACAAATGAATTTAATGTAGCTTTTTTCAAAGTGGTTAGAACTGTTGAAGGAATATTATATTTTTTAATATTAAATAAAAAATTTGAATTTAACATATTGAAAAAACATGCAATCTCAATCTTTAGATTTTAATCATAAAACTGAAAAATACGTATTATCATTATTCATTGTTCTTATTTTTTTGAATTTTGTTAAGCCGCTGGCTGACTATTATTTAGGTATTTCACAAAGAATTTTTACAATATCTCAAATGATATTGTTGTTAATATTTTTTTTTGTAGTATCAAAAAAATTAGTTAAATTTAAATTCTTAGAATTTAGTTTTTTATTATTAATATTTCTTAGATTTTTAACCGAGATAGTAATTGATTATTCGAATTTGCCACAAGCCGCTTTTTCATTATTTAAATTTATAGTCATAATTTGGGGAATAAAGTACATGGCTTTAAGAAAATTTTCTTTCCTATTCTATAAGCGTTTAGAAAAAACAATATGGATTTATTTTTATATTACGATTGTAATTTCAATTATTCAAGCATTTAATATTCCCCCTTTTGGCGTAGTTTTTTCAAAATTTGGAGGAAATATATTAAGTGGTAACGCGCTTGGTGTTGTTAGGACTACGGGAGGTATTGGTGGTACAGTAATTGATTATGCTGGCTTTGTCATTATGTATTATATCATTATGGTAAGTAACTATAAAATCAAGTTAACACATTTTTTTGCATTAATAATATCTTCATTATTAGTTTTTTCAAGAGTTGTATTTCTTATTATGTTTATCGGTTTTCTGTATAAATTTGTTTTTTATTTATTTCAAAAGGGAAAAATCCTTAAAAAAATCCTTATTTTATCATTTGCACTTTCTTTATTAATTTTATTTTTTAGTAATCAGCAACTTCAGCAGATTAATGCTTTTTGGGCCTCTGATGAAAGTCGTCAAAAATCCGATACAGAAAGATTTGAGCAGTGGAAAAATGCCAAAAGTGATATGGCTGGGTTACCTCTCCTAGCAGGCGTATCCATGGGCAAAAATACAGGAGTGCCTACAGATGGACGTGTGGTAGTTTCGGATGGATATTTTCAAGGATTTGCCTACGATTTTGGTCTGTTAGGATTGATAGTATATCTTTGTTATTTATTATATATAATATTTTCTGTAAGTAGAAATAAGAAAGTTGCTTTTCTGGTAACATTACTTTTGTTTACAACATTAATTATTAATAGTGGAATTGATAAACCATCTAATATCATTATTTTATTTGCGATGTTTGCAATGCTAAAAATGAATAAAGAATATATATCGTGCATGGCTATTGATGAATTTGGTTATCGTGGTACTACATTTTTTAATAATTTGTCCGAATTGCACTAAAATTGCAAGCTATTATACTTAGATGCTTATTAATTTTTAATTGTTCAATTTTTTTTTATATAGTAGGGAGCTATTATGAGTAATACTAAAATCGCGATTATAATGTCGGTATATCGAAGTGATAAACTTAAATGGGTTAAAGAATGTATCGAAAGCATATTAGCTCAATCGTATAAATACTTTGATATATATCTTCAAGAAGATGGCGCTGTATCTGATGAAATAGATGATTATTTATCTGATCTATATACGAATCACACAGTTATTTACCTTGGTAAAAGAACTGATAATAAAGGTCTTGCATATTCCCTAAATGAATTGTTGTCTGTGGTTATTCCTCAGAATTATTCTTTTATCGCACGTATGGATGCTGATGATATTATGCAAAAAGACAGATTATATAAACAGATTGAGTATTTAGAGAAAAATAGTGAGGTTGATGTTGTAGGATGCTGGTATTACACTCTTAATGAGGATTCTAACTATAATCAGGTTATAAAACTCCCAATTGATCATGATAGTATGCTGGCTTTTTTTGCTCGAAGAGATGCTCTAGCTCATCCCACGGTTATGTTTAGGTTGAATTTTTTCAAGAAGGCTGGGTTATATCCTGAGTATTCCATTAGGAACGAGGATACTCTATTATGGTTAACTGGGTTTAAATGTGGTTGTAAATTTGCTAATATACCAGAAGTATTAATGCAATTAAGAGTAACGAATGATTTCTATCAAAGAAGATATGGATTTGTAAAAGCAATTAATGATTATAGAGATCGAGTAAATATTATTAAATCTTTAGAGTTACCATTTTATAATTATTTTTTTTCATTAGCTAAGTTGTGTTTTCAGTGTCTACCCTCAAGTGCTTTATATCGAATAGTGTATTATTATTTTAGATGAAATTTAATTAATATGTTGATTTTTTGTCGAAAAATTTAAAAATGATAAACTGGAGAGTTATAAATGAAAACAGCGTTAATTACTGGAATAACAGGACAAGATGGATCATATCTGACCGAGTTGCTTTTAGCAAAAGGTTATGAGGTTCATGGAATAATTAGACGAGCAAGTCAGTTCAATACTAATAGAATTGATCATTTATATAAAGATTTTCGTGCCCAAGATGCTAAAATGATTCTTCATTATGGTGATCTTACTGATTCTAGTAACTTGAACCGAGTATTGGAAAAGGTTCAGCCTGATGAAATATATAATTTAGCTGCACAATCCCATGTGCAGGTATCCTTTGAGGTACCGGAATATACTGCAGAGGTTGATGCAGTTGGGACCCTGAGGTTTCTCGATGCTATAAAAGAAACTGGCATTAAAACACGTTTTTATCAAGCATCCACATCTGAACTTTATGGAAAAGTTCGGGAAGTTCCTCAAAGTGAGACAACACCTTTTTATCCTAGATCTCCTTATGCGGTAGCTAAGATGTATGCCTATTGGATTGTTATTAATTATAGAGAAGCATACGGATTGCATGCATCAAATGGCATTCTTTTTAATCATGAATCACCGAGAAGAGGAGAAACATTTGTTACAAGAAAGGTAACAATGGCTGTGGCTAATATATTAGCTGGGAAACAGGATAAGTTATATATGGGTAATATTGATTCTTATCGAGATTGGGGGTATGCACCTGATTATGTTGAAATGATGTGGATAATGCTGCAACAACTAGAACCAGATGATTATGTCGTAGCTACCGGGGAGATGCATACCGTTAGAGAATTTATCGAGAAGTCATTCTTGTACGTTGGTATCAAGTTAGTATGGCATGGTAAAGATGTTGAGGAGAAAGGGATTGATAGTAAGACAGGACGAGTACTAGTAGAGATTGATCCGAGATATTTTCGACCGACAGAAGTTGAACAGCTCCTCGGCAATCCGGCCAAAGCAAAAAAGAAACTTGGCTGGGAGCCAAAAGTTAAGTTTAATAAATTAGTAGAAATCATGATTAAAGCTGATTGTGAAAAAGCTGGAATAAAAGTTTAAATTTAATCAATAACACTTGCTATTAATATCAAAGGGAGCACTCACCATGAAAGGCATAATACTCGCAGGTGGAAGCGGTACAAGATTGTATCCATTAACTCAAGCTATTACGAAACAGCTATTACCGGTATATGACAAGCCGATG
>Ga0209319_1001086_pt1 | contig 24849 bp, 20 predicted proteins | sample RifGroE2_FD_184000 | JGI IMG/M metagenome (GOLD analysis project Ga0209319, IMG submission 184000) | Groundwater microbial communities from Rifle, Colorado - Groundwater E2 (SPAdes) (version 2) | ecosystem: Environmental > Aquatic > Deep subsurface > Groundwater | place: Rifle, Colorado, United...
GAAAAATTTTGGCTGGCTTTTTCAAAATCTAGGCCGGCAGCTGATTTACCGGCAGACACCAGGTCGTTGATCGCCTGACTCGTCTCCCCTGTTAATTTATTTTTCAAATCATCCAAGGATTGATAGAAGGTATAAGCTTTGAATGGGAGGGTTAGGATTATTAAAATAACTGCGAAGGCTAAAACCTTTTTTAAATTAAAAAAGAAAATGTTTGATTTTTCTATTTTTGGCGAAATAACGGAGCTCGACTCCGAGACTTCGGAGTCGAGCTCCGTTGCCATCACCTTACTTATTTTTTTTACTAGTATTTTTTCCTGCCTTTGTAATTTTTTCGGCAGTTTAAAACTGAGCTTGAATTTAAAATTATTGTTAATCAATATATAGCCTCTTCTTAGGTTGCCACCGATTAAATTTTTTAAAGCGATGGCTAATAGAGTTATGAACCGAGTTGAAAAAATCACAGTCCAACCGATGCTGTAGCATATCGAATAAAATAATTTCCCCAATAAGATAACCGGCCAGAAAATAATTTTTATTATCCCCAGAATTAATTTTTTAATTCTGGTCAGTGATTTTAAAATCTTGGATTTTGAAGTTGAATATATTTTCTTACCGGAATAAGCCAATCTCGCTTGCGTTTCCGAAAAATCCGGCTTGTAAACAAGCTTCTTCTCCCCCATGGCTACGCTTTCTATATATGATTTTATTTTTTCTTTTTTGGTCGGCTTAATCTCTTTTTTATCAGCTTCTGCCTTAAGATGTGCGTTCAAGTCCAAAACAAAACGAGATGCCTTGTAGTCATCTTTGTGAATATATACGTTTTTATTATTTTTTTGAGGCATGGAGTGTATTTGTTTAGCCCTTTTGCATTTTTATTCCCCCTTTAACAAAGGGGGCTAGGGGGATTTATTTTTGAAAGAATATTTTATTTAAAAATCATTTCTAAACTCCCAATATTATAACATTATTTTATTTTTTCACCAAACATCTCATCCTAATATCCTAACTGCATTCAATCCTATTGCTATTGACAGATATGTATAAATATGATATTATAAATAATCAAAGTTCTTTAAAATAGCTAACTGTCAATTTTATGGCTTGTTTTAAATAAAAAGCTAGAAATTTGACAGTTAGCATCACAATAACCAACAATGCCTATTAAGAGGGCAAAAAAAGGAGGGTCATCATGGCCAACGCAGGTTTGGATTCAAGGACGGAAATCCCGAGGCAGAATGAAAAACGGAAGTCTAAGAGGGTGAAGAAAATCACATCGCAGGCTATCGACATCGATCCTCGCATCGTGGTCGAGATTTTTAAAAACAACCAGCCCATTGACATGGAACAGGTTGTGAAAAAAGGCGGCGAACTCGGCAATTTCACGGCGCAGGACGAAATCGTTCTGCAGGTCAGCGTGATTTCATCGCTTGCTCCGCAATTGCCTGGTAATTTCATTGGGCTCAGCTGCGACGGCGAACACCGCGTAACAGAAAAAAAGAATCACAGTAATGTTCCCGGCATCACTGTATACCGGAGCGTAATTCCGGTGAAAGCAACCACTGAGCGCGGAGGCAGGACAGTTACTGTTTCTCCTTTCTGTTGTCACCCCACCAACCACATCAAAGTGGCCGAGCTGTACAAAAATGGCCATGTTAAAATGTGGGAAGTGGCGATGGTCTCCGAAAATGGCAATTTTTTCGTAACCGTCCAGCAGACCTATGACACCTGGGCATATCGGGAAAATGGCAAGGTAACCCTGCCCGCTCTCAACCGATGGCTGAGCATGATGAAAGTGCTGAACAAACATCTTGATCCGAGGAGGCTCAAGGATATTGCCGAGTTCACATCGACTCCTGAAATCACCGCCGATGGTCTTGAGAACAACCAGGGCCGGATCGCCTTTTTCAATAAAGCGATGGGCTTTGGCATCGTCAAAACCGCAAATGGCGATGAGAAAATTCACTGGACAGAGCTTGATTTCGGACATCGCTCTGAGTTCAGGCCCGGAGAAATAGTCTCCATCGAGGTGCAGTCCTAATCGGCACCATTACAAGAACCCCGGTATAAGAAAATAACTTCTTGAACCGGGGTTATTTTTATTCTAAAATTTAATTTTAATAATTCGATCTACTGATTTATTCTCCAAAATAATTCATCTTATCAGGCCAGGGATTGGACGATAATGGACAGATTGAATTAAACAGCTCATTGTGTAGCTCCTCAGTCATAAAAGGCATAAAGGGGTGCAATATCGTTAAGTATTTTTTATAAGCATACCTAAGAATTGATAGAGGAATTTCAATGTTTTTTCTTGTATGAATTTCTTGTATGTATTTTTCTAAAATTGAAAGAAAATTACACAGCCTTTCTTGCGAATTAGCGAATAAATATTTATCTAAAGACGAACCCGTGAAAAAAGTAAGACGATCAATTTCAATTAATAAATGATTATCTTCTCGAGACAAATCTTGCTGTTTAAACAAAGAAAGAGATTGATTGTTGTTTTCTTTAATGAATCGGCCGATATCCCAGAGCCTGCTAGAAAAATTATGAAAATGAAGTAACTGTTCTTCTGAAAAAATAAAATCATCTCTAAGTGAAGTATGGGAAATTAAAGCCATTCTCGTCACATCAGCACCGTAATTTTTCAGATAATATTCGAGCGAAACAGCATTGCCAAGGCTCTTTGACATTTTTTGTCCATCCTCCCCTTTTATTAATCGATGAAGATAAACTTTTTTAAAAGGTAGTTTTCCAGTCAGGTAAAGGCTTAATAATATTTTTCTTGAAACCGATAAACGAAGCAAATCAACGCCGATTACAATCGAATCACTTGGATAAAAATAAGAAAAGTCGTCGGAATTTTCTTTTCCAAACACAATACTCCCCCATTGTCCCGAAGAAAACCACGTATCAAAAGTATCTGTTTCTGGTAGATAATATTTTCCTTCTTCTTTTTCCAATGTCCAAGCGACATCTTTTGAAGCCTGGATACGTTCAAGTCCTTCAGTCACGTCCTCTAAAGAAAATCCATTTTCTAAAAATATTTTTAAATTTCCGTATAACTTTCTTCCTTTCTTATCTATAAACCATACTGTGAATTCCGCTGGATCAGAAACATCATACCAGATCGGAATCTTGATTCCCCATACATTCTGACGAGCTATCGGCCAGTCATGCATTTTTTCCATCCACTCAATTAAGCCCTTTTCTTTCCATTTAGGGATTATAGATAAACTTCCTTTTTTAATTGCTTCCAAGGCCGGTTGCCTTAAGGGGTTCTTTTCGTCATCCATTTTTAAAAACCAAGTAAGCATGATTACACTCTCGACCGTGTGTCCCTTTTTACAATAAAAAACAGGTTCTATGTATTCCTCATCGACTTTTTCAATACAACCATGTTCCCTTAAAAAAGTAATTTCTTTAATACGGGCTTCGCTTGGTTTCAATCCGGGATAGCGAAAAATCATTTTTCCGCTCCAATCTAAAAGATTTTGCACCGGCAATGAATTGCGTAGGGTGTATTCATAATCGTATTTTTTATACGAAGGAAAAAAGGGCGAAAGAAAAGGTTCAAGTTTTTCTGGATCGAACTTTCTTTTGCTGGCAATAATTTTAACTTCTTTGCCCGTTGTGGGATTTATGAGAGTTTTGCCGATATGGTTTACATAACGTTGGTCTAGGGGATGAATTAATACGTGAGTTACAGAAAAAAGAAATTCCGGCCTGGTTGTTACAAGGGTAAGAAAATCATCACTTTCCTGAAAATTGAATTTAATAAAATAAAGTGTCGATTTTTCTTTACTCTCCTTAAGTTCAATATCTGCCAAGATTGTGGAGCAGGAAGGACAGTAATTGGTCATATAAGATCTACGATAAACTAAATTATCCGAGACCATTTTTTTAAATGTTTCGTTGGTTGATTCCAAAGAATCTTCATCCATTGTATAACGAAATCTAGACCAATCAACACTTGCCCCCAATGCTTTTATCTGGTTTTTTATTGTTGTATTATTATTTTCGACAAATTTTTTTATTCCTTTATATAGTTCTTTGTTGCTATGATACCACTCGCCTTCGCCATTTTTTTCAAATTCTTTTTCAAAAGTGACTTGTGTTTCATAGCCGCCGTGGTCAGTGCTTGGTATCCACAAAGTAGGCTCTCCTTTTGCACGGTGATAGCGAGCCAAGATATCCTGAATAGCTATCATTAAAACATTCCCAATGTGCATTCCACCACTGGCATTTGGTGGAGTAAGAAAGATAGAAAAAGGTTTTTTTGCAGGGTCAATTTTGGGAGTAAAATAATTATTCTCCCCCCAGATACGATTTATTCGGTCTTCTATTTTTTTATGATTATATTCTTTTTCCATTATATTTAATATATTACAAAATATGAAATCTCAAGCATTCTCTCCCCCTTTAACAAAGGGGGTTGGGGGGATTTATTTGGTTGTTATTTATATAACTGTTGATTATCTCAAAAACTTCATCAAAGCCGTATAAAACATCGTCATTCCAAAACCTGACTACTTTTAAGCCTAATTTTTCTAATTCATTTGTTCTAAGTTTATCATATTCAATGTCTTCATTGCCAATATGTGATTCTCCATCGACTTCAATTACTAATTTTAAAGATGGAATGTAAAAGTCTGCTATGTAATTGCCAATTGGTTTTTGCCTATAAATATTTATTGGCAGCTGCCTTAAGCCGAACCATAACTTTTTTTCTGCCGCTGTCATATTGTTTCTTAATTCTCTTGCTCTTGCTTTCAATTTAGGATTATATTGAAGATTTCTTCTATTAATTTCTTGGTTTTGCATAAAGTTTAACTTTATGTTATTTGAAGGGAATTAAATCCCCCTAGCCCCCTTTGTTAAAGGGGGGAGGAATGCTTTACTACCCTCTTCATTAATAATAGTTTTAGATTTGTACGAAATGCAAATCCCCCTAGCCCCCTTTGTTAAAGGGGGGATATTAAATCTACATTTTCCAACTTATACAAACTAAAACTATCATTAACCGCTTTTACTTTGGTTATCTTTAAGTTAGCTTTGTTTAATTTGCTGCTATTTAAATAATTAAAATCTTTTTCCGGGAAGGTGAAATTGTAGTAATAGACTGGCAGCAGGGTTGAAAGTTTGGCGTATTCGGCATTCATGTTGTCATCGTCGAATAATCCCATAATCACTTTGCGTTCCGGAAAAAATAGCTTGTCGTGATAGCGGGTTATAATGACGGAATTATTTTCTGTCAAAGATAGGACTTGATAGAATTCTGCTTTGGTGGCTTTCTGTTTTTCCGCAGAAACAACCAAGCCTTCTGCGGAGCCGAATAGGACAAATTGGATTGAGATAAAATAAATCAGAATTAAAAAAGCGATTCTTGTTCCAATGATTAAAAATTTATTTTTTAATAATTCAGTAATTTTCAAAATAAAAATACTAGCAAATGGCATCGCGCCTAAATATATTGGTAGCCAATAGCGGGTATATGAATTGCCGATGGTGGTTTGCTTCGGATCGGGATTGTCGTGGAATTCCCAACTGCCGTAATAAAACAACAAAACAACTGTAGCCATCAGATAAGCAGATAAGAAAGCCAAGTGTTTCTTTTTTATCTCTTTATAAGATATTAAAAATAGCGCAAAGCCGAATAGGGCCGACCAGAATAGCCAGGCAAACATGCGGAAGAAATAGAAATAAAACATCTTAAAACTTTTGTAAGCATCAAGGCCGAAATAAAATATGGTATTCTTGATTTTTGTTGCCAGGCCTTTTATAACACCAAGTTCGCTGGTTTTGCTCACTGTTGTTTTAATGAGTTGGCTGCCGGACTCGGCAAGTTTTTCAATTGAGGTATTCATTTCCGGATAACCAGTATTTAGCGGTGCATTGTATAAAATTTGATTCCAATAGACAACAGGCAAAATGCTTAAGGCGATAAAGCAAACCAAAATGATTAATTTAACTAGGCCGGTTTTTCTTATATTGAATAGCCAAAGGGTAATGAGCACCGGCAAGAGCCAAAGCAGTTCTGAGGTTCTGGTAATTATGGTTAGGCCGATGAATAATCCGCATAAGGCTGGATAGATGAATTTATTAAAGCAGTTTGATTTTTTATTTCTGGCGGATTCGCTTACTTCTTCATTCTCAGTTTTATTCATTAAAACCGCAAAATATAAACCGATGATCAATAAGACCATAAACAGTACATTATGAAACATGCTGCGGCTGGAGTAGTAAATGAATGGAGGAAAGACAGCTAATAGTAAGGCAGATACCAGTGCATTGTTTTTACCGAACAATTCTTTAATTAATAAATAAAAAAAGATGATGCCTAGTGCGCCAAAAAATGGTGTGAGATATGGGATGACATGATGGCTTGTTAAAGAGGCAATTTTGCCATAGATCAAAATTATTCCAAGGAAGCTCATTGGTTTTAATTGGTCGCCTTGAGCGAGGAAACTGCGCGGATGGATGATGTTATTGGCTAATTGGTTGAATTTTTCCTCGATAGTCAAATTGCCAGTTTGTGCATATAGCTTGGCAAAGGTGTAATTGGCTGTTTCATCCGGGGAAGACCATTTAACAAATTCTTTGTTTTGGGTAACAAAGTTATAGCTGCTGGTGGCAATAAAAAAAGTAATTGCCGCTAAAATTATTAATATCAGACGCCAGTTAATTTTTAAAAAGTTTTTTACTTTTATTAGCATATGTCGGTAGTTTTTGGTAAAATATATGTGATAGTGTTGATTTTTCTGGATTCCCATTTGCATGGGAATGACACAAGTAAAGATATGCTCAAAAATAAGCTTAGTTATTTCAACTTTAGCCAAAATTTATTGGTTTTAATTCTTTTAGTTTCTTTCTGGGGGGCTATTGTTTATCGTACGTATGCCTTGAATTGGCAGGGAGTTATAATTAGTCTAATTTTAGTAATTATTACTTATTGTATCTTACAGTACTTTTTTGATAAATTCAATCCTCCTTCGCTGAAGCTTCCACCGTCGCTGAAGCTTTGGTGGACAAGTCGGAGGACAAGTCCTCTTTCTTGGCTGAAGACTACAAGTTCTCCCCTTGGGCTGAGGCAATGGTGGGCAAGTTTAGCGACAGGTTCTTATTTTGGAGTAAATAATGGTCATACAAAGATTAAATGGCTAGTTCCCTTTTATATCCTTTTGGTGGCGATTGATTTATTGATTTTATATTTTAATTCAACCAGCAAATCCATTATTTCCCCTTGGGAGGTATTACCTGGTTATTTTTTCCTTTTTTATTTTTTAGCTACTTTTCTTTTGTTGATAATTTTAACTATTCAGCAAAAGAATCAAACACTCCTACTGTCCATCCATTTATTTTTATCCTTGTCTGTAATTTGGCTAGTTTATAACTTGGGTTATGGCTATGATTTTTTTATTCACAGCGCAACCCTTGAATTGATAAATGAAAAAGGCTTGGTGATGCCAAAGCCTGATTATTATCTCGGACAGTATAGCTTGATAATAATTTTTCATAAAATATTCGGGCTATCTATTCACTGGTTAAACCTTTTGCTTGTGCCACTCTTGGCGGTATTATTTTTGCCGTTAACATTGGTGCATGTTTTGAAAAATCAATTAAATTATAAGTATTCCGGAATAACTGCGATTTGTTTTTTAATTATTCCTTTTTCAATTCTATCATTTACCACCCCGCAAAATTTTGCCTATTTGCTTTTGTTATTAATAATAATTTATGGATTGAATTGGCAGGATCAAAAAAATTATTTGATCATGGGGATATTGTCATTGACTGCCCTGACAGTTCATCCGATCGTCGGCTTCCCTGCTCTTTCCCTATTTTTATTAATCACCATTTTACGATTTAATTTAAAATATAAAAAATTGTTAGTTGCCACTGTTTTTATTTTATCAATACTCTCCCTGCCCGCTGCGTTTTATTTATTAGATAGGAATAATTTTAATCTTGCTGATTTTTCTTTTGGTAATTTGATAAATCTACCCGGCTTGATAATGCCCGCACAGGATAATGTTATTTTGAATTTAGCCTACCTTAATGGGTTTAATCTTAGTTGGATTGTGTCATTGCTGATTATAGTTGGCGTTGTTATTTACTACAAAAGAAGTAAACAAGAAGATTTTAAGCCTTATTTAATTATAGCTCCAGCGCTTTTACTTTCATACTTATTAGTTAAGTTGCTGCCATTTAATTATTTGATTAATTATGAACGGTCTGATTTTGCTGATCGTATATTCACCGTGGCAGTTATATTTTTTCTACCCTTCATTTTATTAGCCTTGTCAGTGATTACCAGGAAAATAATCGTGCAGGAAAAATATGTTCGGCTCGGTTGGTTGCTGATCATTTCATTATTTATAACGAGTTCTTTTTATTTAAGCTATCCGCGCTATGACCAATATTTTAATTCACACGGCTATTCAGTCGGTAATTTCGATATTGAAGCGGTAAAATTTATCAGCGATAATTCCAAGGATGATTATATCGTTTTGGCCAATCAACAAGTTAGCGCGGCCGCCTTGAGCCAATTCGGTTTTAATAGATATTACAAAGATCAGATATTTTATTATCCGGTACCAACCAGCGGTCCGCTCTATAAGTATTATTTAGATATGGTCTATAAAAAACCAAGCAGAGAGACGATTATTAAAGCAATGGATCTAGCTGGTGTTGATGAAGCTTATTTTGTACTTAATAAATATTGGTATGCCTCCCCCAAAATATTGGAGGAAGCAAAGCTTGAGGCAGATTCATGGCAATCAATCGGAAATGGTGAGGTATTTGTATTTAAATATCAGAGGTAGGTTGAAGATATTAAAATCCGTGCGTGCCTGAAAAGACAAACCTCACCCTAGCCTTCTCCTTCTAAAGGAGAGGGGAAAATAAAAAAAAGACGACTTGGTCGTCTTAGGTTTTGTTCTGATTTGTAAAAAAAGTTCCACCCCTTTTGATAAGTAAAAAGCCTAGCGCTAGTAGCAAGGCAGCAATACCAAAAAGTTGGCACTCTTGATCCGTAAACACCGGAACAAAAGCTGCTGCCACGCAAGCCAGGATAAAGAGGATTATTCCGAGGAAGAACTGTATTAAAAGAGAGATGTTAAAATGTGACTTGGGTGAAATTTCAACTTCATCATCTGCTTTCTTTTTTTTATCTTGTAGCTCTTGTAGTTGAATCTTATAACCAATCAGAGCATTTCTCAGTTTTTCATTTTCAATCTTATCTACATTGTCAAGAAATCTTGCAAATTCCCAGTCAGGCGTTATTGCTATAAGGTAGTTATATTCTTGTTCATTCTTTAGGGTGTCAAGGACTTTTGTTGACACTTTGGCCAGTTCTTTGGTGAAACCGATGCCCTTGAGAACATGAGAGGTGCAATCGATTTCGTTGAAGATTATAATTACAACGACTTCTCTTGTTGAAGGTCTGAGTTCTTTGAACATGCTAAGTAATTGTGAATCAAGTAAATGCTTTGAAATTTCGCCATTAATTAGTCTCAACATAATCCCCCCTTATCAGTTATTGTAAAAAAAGCGTTAATTTTCATTAATTACTTTTACTTTAGCATAATCTGGTCACCAGTTCAATATTTTTTAATGAGCATATTGCATTATGGATCAAATGATGTTATTATACCCCCAGGGGGTATAAATATTAACAATTATTTATGGTAAAAAAGAATGAAGTAAAAAACAAAGGTGATGAGGAAGAAGTAAAAATTCTAAATCGACTTTCAAGGATTGAAGGTCAGATTCGGGGAATCAGGAAAATGATCGAGGAAAAGAAGGGTTGTACTGACATTATAACCCAAACCAATGCGGTACGTCAGGCGATTACCATGCTTGCCGCTGAGCTTTTGGAAAATGAATTCATCTGTCGTTTTGAAAGAGGAGAAAAAATTAAAAAAGAGCATTTGCAAAAATTGTTCAAATTAAATAACTAATAATTAATTAACAAAAAAATATAAATATGAGCAAAACAATAACGCTAAGTGATAAAAATTTTGAAACAGAAGTGTTAAAATCCGACCTACCAGTATTGGTGGATTTTTGGGCACCTTGGTGCGGGCCCTGCAAGATGATGTCCCCTGTTCTGGATGAACTTTCGGAGCAGTTTGATGGTAAAATAAAAATTGGCAAACTGGACGTTGAGAATATTGATCATGCCGAACTTGCCGGCAAATATAACATCCAAAGTATTCCAAACATGAAGCTATTCAAAGGCGGACAAATCATAAATGAATTCATCGGCTACAAGGATAAAGAATCTTTTGCTGCCGAACTAAATGCTATTTTAAAATAAACTTAATTTTATGTTAGAAGTAAATGCTTTTGAGAATGCCATGAGGCAGCTGGAAGAAGTTAATACTTTTTTAAAACTTCCGGAAAGTATCTATGAACAGCTTAAAGCACCGCAAAAATTTTTAGAAGTTTCTATTCCGGTTAAAATGGATAATGGAACCATAAGAGTTTTTCAAGGTTTTCGTTCACAATTCAATGATGCCCGCGGACCATTCAAGGGTGGTATTCGTTTTCACCCGGGGGTAAATATTTCAGAGGTAAAAGCTTTAAGCGCTTGGATGACCTGGAAAACAGCAGTGGTTAACATTCCTTTAGGTGGTGGCAAGGGTGGAATTATTGTTGACCCAAAGACACTATCTGAAAATGAGTTAGAAAAATTAGCCCGAGGATATATCAGGGCAATTCATCAAATTATCGGACCAGAGAAAGATGTGCCTGCACCGGACGTGAATACCAATCCAAAAATCATGGGCTGGATGCTTGATGAATATGAAAAAATTACTAACAGACATTTGCCGGGCGTAATTACCGGCAAGCCACTAAGCATCGGCGGATCAAAGGCAAGAGAATATTCAACAGCTCAGGGTGCGGTTTATGTTTTGGAAGAAGCAGTAAAAAAAATGGGGTTGAACAAGGAAGGATTAACGGTCGGAATACAAGGCTTCGGTAATGCAGGCAGTCATATGGGGAAAATTTTACAAAAGGCCGGATATAAGATAACGGTGGTCAGCGACTCAACTTGTTCAGTGTATAATCCCATGGGGCTGGACATGGAAGCGGTTTGGAGTCACAAAGTTAATACTGGCTCTGTAGGACAATGTCAGGGAGCGGAGGACAAGGCTCAAAATTTTATTTTTGATTGCGCAACGGATATTTTGATACCTGCTGCGTTGGAAAATGCGATAACCATGGAAAATGTCGCAGGCATAAATTCAAAACTGATAGTAGAGCTTGCAAATGGTCCCATTACCCCTGAGGCAGATAAAGTGCTTTACGAAAAAGGCATCGTTGTTGTGCCTGATATCCTTGCTAATGCCGGAGGAGTGGCGGTTAGCTACTTTGAGCAGGTGCAGAACAGTTACGGGTATTATTGGGATGAAGACCATGTCTTGAAACGATTGGAAAGGATAATGCGTACTTCATTTGATGAATCATGGGAATTAAAAAACAAATACAAAACTTCGTTGCGTTTTGGTACCTATGCGCTGGCCGTAAAAAGAGTGGCGGATGCTATGGCTGACAGAGGTTGGAGTTAGATTGATTTTCTTAATAAAATTTTAATATTTATTGTTTAGGCTGATAATAAGAAGATCTTCAAATAGCTTTATTGCTTCTTAGTTCATTCTAATTATCAACTCAACAAGTTCACGCAAAAAAAACGCATAAAGCGTTCTTTTTGTGTTTTGGAGATGTTATTCGTTTTCAATTTTTTCTTTCATGCTTTCTTTCATATCCTCTTCGGACATATCTTGCATTTCTTCCGGGTGATGTGTTTTGTGATGCATCACCATTCTTTGTATGACTTCTTCGTCATTATTGCCTTTGGCAATAAATTCACAATCTTCGACCCCCATGTCACTACATGATAATTTTTTCATAAAATTGCATTAATAATTAAATCCTATCGGATAAATGCAATTTATAATAATTTGATTAAGGTAGGATTAATTTTTCAAAATATTGTCTAAATAAATATTTACGTCAAAAGTTTTAATTTTCTTTTTCGCTTTTTCGATCATTTCACTCACCTCTTCCGAGTGGTCAAAAAACCAATCAATTTTATTTTTTAAGTCTTCTGCATTTCCTGGTTCAAATAAAATTCCACATTTATCATTCAGTAATTCTGGAATACCTCCGATATTGGCACCAATTACTGGCAGTCCGCAAACAAACGCTTCGTAAATAGAAGTGGGTGAATTTTCATAGCAAAGCGAAGGCAGGATCAATGCCTTTCCGGTAAGCATAAAATCTTTTATCGCTTCATGATCGACTTGACCGAGAAAACTGATGCCTGGATTTACTTTCGCTTTTTCTTTGGCGGTTTCAATTTGACTGCCAGAGCCGATAATTGAAAGCTTAAGTTTTTTTTCTAGATGGTTGAATGTTTCAATTGTAAAAACTATTCCCTTGTGGGGTTCAACCTGACCGACGCACAAGAAACAATCTCCCCTAACCGCAGTCTCGGTAGTCTCAAAATTTTTTATCGGGTTAGGTAAAACGATATTTTTTGAATCAGTAAATAATCCTTTGCTCAAGTGCAGCTTTAATAGCCATTCAGAAGGAGAAATAATCAAATCTGGCCTTAGAAACAACTGACGATTTATCGTTTGATATATTTTAGCCAGCCCCGAATCAATTATTTTTTCTTTGCCATAAATAATCAACCCGGACGGATGCAAAAGCTGTACATCATGCAAGATGTGATAATGTTTTATCTGATTTTTTTTAATCGCAAAGTGAGTCAGAAAACCAACCCCCATCAAATTGTTAGTAATTACTAAATCCGGCTTTTCCTTTTTTAGTATCCTATTGACCTTGAAATAATTCGATAAATTAAAAATATTAATCAGGTGCCAGAATAATCTAAAAAATAATGGGATTTCTCTTAGGCGATAAAAGCTGGAGCTGAAGCCTCCAAGACCATAAATTTTGACCATATTTATTTGGGGTAAATCAATATCGTGTGGTTTTGTAGTAATGATAAAAACCTTGTGACCTTTTTCAATAAGCCCATTGGTAACAATTTCTACTATCCTTTCAGTACCGCTACCCAACGGTCTGATTAAATTGTTGATTATGCAAATTTTCATTTAATTTACGATAGTATCGACAACAGTCTTGGCTGTTTTTTCCCAAGCCATATTTTTTATTAGATTTTTTCCTTGTTCGATTAATTTTTTTCTCAAATCAGCATCATCAGCTAATCTAGTTAATTGTTCAGTTAAACTTATCGCGTCACCAGACTTAAAGAATAAGACCGCTCCCCCCCCTATTTCTCTAAATATCTCTGAATCACTGACAACGGCAGGAATCCCTGCATCCCAAGATTCAAAGAGCGGTATGCAAGAACCCTCATTTGAGCTTGGATGGGCATAGATGCTAGAAGTAGTCAATAAATCTTTTTTTGTTTCTTCTGAAACGTACCCTAAAAGATCAATCTTTTTCTCTAATCCTAATTTCTTGATTAATTTTTTCGTGTCATCAATGCCATAGCCCGGTTTGCCTGCCAAAATTAATTTCCATTCCGGCTTGTTTTTTTGAAATTCATAAAAAGCATTAATCAGCATATCTATGGATTTTTTCTTTTCTATTCTGCCGATAAACAAGATGCTTTTATTCCTGGTCTTATTTTTTTCTATGTCGGTCCATAAATTATGTCCGATCGGAGCGACAATGATATTTTCTGCGGCGATATTGAAATATTTAGAAATTTCATTTTTGGAAAATTCAGAAACTGTGATAATTTTTTTTGCTCTTTTTATATTCTGCTTAACTGCGTAATTCTGTTTAAATCTTTCCCAGGTTGAATACTTTTCGGGACTGGATTTGAATATGACATCATGGATGGTTACATAGCTATTTTCTGGAGCATGCTTTGGAATAAAGTAAGAGGGGGTAAAAAAATAATCGATTGGCGAATGTTTTAATTCCTGGGTTAAGAATTTTTTTGTCCATTTTTTTTGTCCCGGTATTACTTTTTGGAATTCAAAGGGAAGGTTGGGAATGGTCCTGGGTGTGTAGATCCTGATTCTGAATTTACTTTGATCAATTAGCGGAACCAGGCTTTCGATCAGATATTTTGAATAAATTTCTACCCCCGTCCTTTTCTCTTGTCCAGGATAGCGCGGATCTTCCCAGCGAGAGGCATCAATGCCGATAATCGGTTTTTGCGGATCATTATCTTTAATGACTTGATTGATTTTTTTTATAAAAATTTCTTTATCATATTCTTTTACGTGTTGTATGCAAATTTCTTTTTTTGAAATACACCACTCTGGCGTCATTAGCTTGACTGCTTTGATTAAGTCATCTACCGAAGGTTTGCTTTTTATTAATATGCCCGTTTCCCCATCAATGGTTGATTCTACTAATCCGCCCTCTGCAACTACGATTGCAGGCTTCCCTGCAGCATTAGCTTCCAAATGAGTCATACCTGCATCTTCATCGACTGGGATATATATTGCGGCCAAGCAGTTACCGACTAATTCAAATAATTTATCGTCAGTAACCCAACCAAGAACTTGTATGTTTTTATGGCCTGCTGCAAGGTTTTTTATTGCTTGATATCGAGGTCCAGTAGAGGCAACGATTAATTTCTTTTCCGGCATTTTTTTAAACGCTTCAACAATCAATTCAATCCTTTTGAGTTCATCTATCCTTGCCCAAGAAATATAATAATCGCTCTGACCGAGCCATTTAAAATTTTCAGTAATTATCGGCGGCCAAATAACTGCGTTCACCTCTCCGCCTGTATGGTCTTCAACTCTTTTCTTTACACAATTGGAATTGGCGATATTGAAGTTAAACTTCATTGAAGCTCGAATATATGTCCAACGCCAGAACTTAACAAATAAAGCAAATAACGGTTGTAAAATTAAAGGATAGGTTTTCTTGCTGTACACATATTGATCAAAAATTCTTCTTGGAGTTGTGTGGGTATATACGATCCTTACGCAGTTAGGTTTTGAATAATTTGCTACAACTTCGGTGGCAGTAGGAGAAGAAGCAATAACTAGATCATAGTTTTTAAAAAGTTTTTTGTTTTTCCAAAATAAAGCGCGAAGCCAGAAAAATCTAACTACTCTGGTGTAAATAACCCTTTTTGATAAGATTATCAATTTTGAACCTAAGTCTTTTTGCAGTTCTGGGAAAGTATTCGGTGAAGCGTAGGCAGTAATAAAATCAGCACCAAGTGAATTGGCAATCAAAAGTACAGTACGCTCACCGCCTCCGCAAAAGCCAAGATGGTCATGCACTACTGCCATTTTAATTTTATCCTTGTTTTCCATAATTATTTTTAAAATGCTTCTTTATAAAGTTGATCCATTTTTTTGCCGATTACTTCCCAGGCGTATTCTTTTTCTGCTAAATTTGATCCGGCTTGTCCCATGTTATTTGCTAATTCGTCATTTAACAGTAGTATTTTAAGTTTGTCCACTAATTCATCAATGCTATTGGGCGTTATTAAAAAACCCTCAATGTTATTTTTAAAAACACTTCTTACGCCCGGCAGATTGGAGGTAATGATGGGTTTGGCGCTGGCCATAGCTTCAAGCAGTACCATGCCAAAAGCCTCGCCTTGATTTATTGAAGGCAGGGTAAAAACATCACAATCCCTATAATGCTCTGCCAGCTCATCGTCTTCCACGCGTCCGGCAAAATTTACACTTGAACTTATTTCTAAATTTTTTGCAAGCGCTTTATAATAGTCTAATAAATTTCCACCGCCGACAATATCTAATTTTATTTTTAAATTTGCACAGATAATTTGCGGATCGTTAAGCAAGGCTTTAAAGGCTTTAAGAAGATTTTCCAAACCTTTAAAGTAATGGGCCTTATCAAGGGCAGCTACAAATAATATAGTTTTATTTAATTTATCTTTTTTTAATCCGGAGCCGCTGTTAAAATGCTTAAGGTCTACGCCGAAAGGGATGGTTCTCCACTTATTTTTATCTTTCAGGTAAATATCGGCAACTTTGGAATTTTCGATATAATCAATTGATGCGCAGGTTAGAAACGTTGAATTTTTTGCAATAAGCGGAAAAAGCAAATTACGGCTAACTTTGAAAACAGCTCCTTTTATCCCAGGGGCGATATTGTCCATGTGGTAGTGGGTAATCAGCTTTAATTTTTTATTAAAAACTTTGGCAAGCAAGACAAAAAAATCTGATCCATAAAAGGGATAATGAAAATGGACAATATCAAAATTATTAAGTTTCCAGGCAAGTTGAGGCAGTATCGCAGCATTGCCATATTTTAATAGCGGCTTTAACCTAATAATTTTAAATCTTTCATTATTAACATATTCAAGATTTTTATAGTCTGGACTAAAAACAACTACCTCATGACCAAGATCGCTTAAGATTCTAGCAAAGTGATAAGCGCTATTGCCCATACCTCCTTTGTAGGGCGGAAAAGTACAGATGACGTGGGCTATTTTCATAAAATTAATATACTCGTTTTCCGAAAAGGTATTTATAAAAAAAGTAAAAAATTAGAAAAGAAAAAAGTGATTGAAAAATATTTGAAAAGGTAAGTTTCCCATCCATCGCAAGTGCTATGATTAAACTTACAATCGGCATGGCGAAAATTAATACTTCCAAGATAGTTTTGTCAAGATAAGAAAGGTTAAGGACAATGTCCATGGTGTTGTTCTTCTTATTAACTTTATATTCATAGCGGCTAATTTTTATCTTGATGAGAAAAGCAATGGCGAAAAAAGATATGGGCACTAATGCGTTCATTAAATCGCTAGCTGTCTCCATTCTTCCCGGGATGATAAAATATAGTATGCAAAAAATAATTAGAACAACGGCAAAAGCAAAATTTATAAAATCAATTATCAAATCTTTTGCATTCATAATTATTTTTTATTATTTAAGGCGATTTCTGTTACTATTTTAGTTAGATTTTGTTCCATTTTTGTTAAACGCAGTCTCAGTCTAAAAATCAAATAGAATATAACTGCCGTAGAGACATAAAGCAGGACTTCGATGCCGGAGCCAGAGAAGCCAAGCTTGGCAACTATTTGATCCAACCATTTCAATGACATGACTGTCAAACTGGCGATTAGCCAAAAAAATAGCCAGAACTTGAATTCATTATTCGCAATTTGTTTATTTTTCTTTTGCCAGATTAATCTGAACACAAAGAATAGGATTATGGCTAAAGCGGATATTTGCTGAAACATAAATTTAATTGATTAATTTTGAAATTAATAAATCTTTTAATATTTTGAAACCGCCGGAAAGTTTCTGTCCAAAATCATGGTAAATGACTGTAATCGGCACCTCGGTTATTCTTAAGCCTGTCTGGTGGCTGGCAAAAAGAATTTCTGTGCAATGTGCCATGCCATCCTGATGCCAGTTGATTTTTTGTGCTGCGTTTTTTGAAAAGACTCTGAAGCCGCTTTGGGGGTCGGTAAGAACAATTTTAAAAAATATATTGTTAACAATTCTGCCCAGTGGCATAATGATATATTTTTTAAACGCGGGCATTCTTTTGCTTTTTTCCAGAACATTGTCGCTTGCAAGAAAACGGGAGCCGAAGACTATATCAGCTTCGTTTTTTAATATTGGCGCTACTGCAGTGCTGATGTCATTCGGTAAAAATTGTCCGTCTGCATCGAAATGAACAATGATGTCAGCATTTTGGCTGATGGCATATTGCGTGCCTGTTCTTAAGGCGGCTCCCTGCCCTCGGTTTATAATGTGCCTTAAGACGGTAGCGTTTTGCGAGTTTGCCAACTCGCTTGTTTTATCAATTGAGCCATCATCTACTACGACTAGCTCATTAACAAAAGGCAAGACATTTTTGACTACCTCTTGGATATGCTCAGCTTCATTGTACGCAGGAATGACGCAGATGATTTTCATAAAATTAGGTCAAGGCTGATTTTACACTCCTCAAACCCTTGCTGGCACGCAAGTCATAGATAGTTCTTTCAAGACCCTTCTCAAGTGTTATGATAGGTATCCAGCCTATTTCATCAAGTGATTTGCTTATGTTTGGCAATGGCAAAGGAGTAAGGAAAAAATGTTCTTTATCGTAAGTTATTGCAGATTTTGAACCGATAGTATCGATTATTTGCTGCGCTAACTTGGTAACATTGATTAAATTATCAGAACCAACGTTCAATATTAAAGATCTGTCTTTTTCCATCATCTTGACTGCCGCATCGATTACATCGCTGACATAGCAAAAAGATGAGCTGAATTTTTCATCGCCGTTGATGATCAAATCAGTATTATCTAAAGCATTTCTGATGAAGTCTGGAATCATCTGATCATCATCTAATTTCATTCGCGGACCGTAAGTTCTGAATAGCCTCATGATTTTGGTCTCAAGTTTATACACTTCTTCATAATTAATAACCATGGTTTCGGCGAATCTTTTTCCTTCATCATAAGAGCTTCTTTGTGAAGTAAAATCTACTAAGCCTTGATAATTCTCATCTATTTTGTTGTTTTCATTTATTCTTGGTCCATAAACCACTGATGAAGAAAAGTGTAAATATTTAGCTTTGTACTTGACTGCCAAATCCAAAGAATTTTTTGTGCCAAGTGAATTAGCCAAGGTGGTGTTTATTTTGTTTTGATTAAAATTTCTTGGAGAGTGTGGACAGGCAAGATTGTAAATTTCTTGGATGCCTTGAAAATTTACCTTGAATAATTGCAGCTCGGGCAATGTCTCTAATTCAATCGGCAAGGTTATATCGTGATTGATAAATTTGAAATTCGGGTCAGAAAGCAGATGGTCGATATTTTTTTCTTCACCGGTAGAGAAATTATCTAAGCAGATTACTTTTGAATTTTTTATCAGTTCATCGCAAAGATGAGAACCGATAAAGCCTGCGCCTCCGATAACCAAGACATTCTTTTTTTCGAAAATTGTTTGTTTTTGTTGATTTAACATATGATTAAAATTATATTTATTGTTCAATAATTCCAACATTAACACCGCCCTTAAAATCATTTTCTAGACCGTAAAAAGAATTTAAAAGTTTGCCATTGGATTCAAAAATTCTTACATGGGGTGAGCCGCCTGGTCCGGCACCGGTTATTATTTCAGCCAAGCCGTCTTTGTCGGTATCGCCGGCAGAAATATTCACCCCCCCGCGAAAGTTTTTATCATAGGCAAGAAAGCTTTTTAATAAGATCGCGTGGTCGTTAAAAATTTTGATTTCAGGAATGTTGCCGGAGCCGGGGGCTGTAATGATCTGCCCTTTTTTTCTTAACGCTCCGCCTATGGTGTCGGCAATGGCAACTTTTACCCCACCACGGAATTTATTATCATAAACAATAAATTGACCTTTTAATTTACCTGTGCCAGAAAAAATTCTTACTTGAGGAAGACCGCCCGGACCAGCTCCAGCAATGATTTCAGACTTGCCATCGCCATCAACATCACCTACTGCAACATTTACCCCTCCTTTGAAATTCTTATTAAAGGCAAAAAATTGTCCCTTAACTTTTCCATCTCGGTCAAATATTCTTATATGCGGGCCACCCCCTGCGCCCGGTCCGGTAATAATCTCAGTTTTACCATCGCCATCAACATCGCCGACGGCGACGTTCACTCCTCCGCGAAAATTTTTATTATAGGCACTGAACTGTTTAAAAGTTCGGCCGCTTTTATCAAAATATATAATTTGCGGTTCGCTTCCTTTGCCCGTTCCGGTTATGATGTCTGATTTTCCGTCATAGTTCATGTCACCACTGGCAATACTGATTCCATTCTTGAAGTTGTTGATTGAAAATTCATTAAGCATGTTGCCATCTTGATCGGTAATTTTTATCAGATTTGAATTGCTTGCGGGTGTAAGCAGTAAAGAATTGTTGATTTCTTCTAATTGTAATTTTGCATCCATCAAGGAAGCTTCTAAATTTATCCGACCAGTTCCCAGTTGATTTAAATAATTGGGATTTAATCGATTGATATTGTCAGAATTATTTAAAAGTGTTGTAACCACTTGTTTTCTGGTGAGTTTTGGATTAGTTGCTTCAATCAGGGCAAGGGCCCCGCTAATGATCGGAGTAGCAACAGACGTTCCCGACCAATAGCCGTCATAGTATTTGTCCAGAGGACGTCCTCCAAGCAGATGTTTCGGTGAATAGATAACAGTTGAAAACATGCTTACTCCTGGCGCCGAAATATCGATGCATTTCAAGCCATAACTTGAAAAAAATGTTTTTTGATCCATCGCGTCAGTAGCCGCAACTCCAATCACTCGATTTTCATTCGGCCTGCCATCCAGGCAAACCGGATACATTGGCGAGGAAGCCAGGGAGAATCCTTCGGTCTTGGTGCTTTCATTGCCTGCGGCGGCAACTACGATTACACCAGCATCATAAGCTCTTTTGATCGCCTCATCCATGCCTTGGCTATAGCCAAAGCCGACGAAGCTCAAATTTATTATACTGGCACCATTTGACACAGCATAATCGATTGCCTTAATTACGTTACTAGCAGTTCCTTCACCTTTGTCATTAAGCGCTTTTAAGGCCATTAATTTTGTTTTCCAGGTAATGCCAGTGATGCCGGTAGCATTGTTGCCTTCAGAAGCGATTAAGCCTGCAATAATAGTGCCGTGCATCAAATCGCTGGTATAGCCAGGGTCAAACTTTGGACTTGGATCGGGAGTGTTATTAACAAAATCCCAACCATTGATATCGTTAAGAAAACCATTGTTGTCATCATCACGAGTATTCCCATTAATTTCTTTTGGATTTTGCCAGATATTATTTTTTAAATCCGGGTGATCAATTTGAACTCCTGAATCGATGATTGCAATGACAATTTCCGGGCTTTCACGAGTTATATTCCAACCATTTGTCGCTTTTATCTTTTGTAAATACCATTGACTATTATAATGCGTATCTGAAGGAATCAATGAGGCGTTGAAAAGATAATTCGGTTCCGCGTATTCGATTTCAGGATTTGTCTGGTATTTATTCAGTGTAGAATAGTAATCCTCTCCTTGACCTAACTTGATTACTTCCGTTGAATCTTTATTCTTGTATTTGATTAAAATCTCATCAGAAATTCTAGTCTTTTCAAAGTCATATTTTTTTCCATTTATCTGATTTACGGATGGCAGAAATAAAAAAATGGCCAAAATAAAAAATAATAAGCCAGATGTCCTTAGGAAGGGCTTATTTATTGCAGATTGCACCGATTTTATTATATTTTTCTTGATATTTTTAATAAAATTGCCTGTAAAAATAAAACGTTATATTTTAATATAACGTTCTTATTATACCATGAAAATTTAGCTTAAATCAAGGACGAAAACAGGCCCTAAAGTGATTCAATTTCCTCTAGTGTCAGTTTTGCAGTTATTGACCAACCGTAGGAATTAGCTTGATTAAATCCCTTTTTGATCAAATCTTCTGTAAGTTGCTTGTCGGTCGTAATTCTTACTAATGATTCAGCAATTGAAGTAGTGTCTAATGGGTCAAAAAGCAATGCTGAATCCCCTACGGCCTCAACTACTGGGGCAATTCTGGATGCAGTGATCGGAACACCACAGGCCATAGCTTCAATCAATGGAGTTCCCAGTCCTTCATAAAGTGAGGGGTAGACAAAAGCTTCGGCAGCGTTAAATATATAGGGCAGATCTTCTTCTCCAATCCATCCAGTTTTTATTAACCTGTTCTCTAGTTGATATTCGCTGGCAATGTATTTGATTTCATCATAGCCATAATCTGCTGCTCCGGTTAAAACCAGACTTAGATCCCTATTGTTATTTTTTATTAAACCAAAAGCTTCCACCAGATTGCTAACATTCTTTCGCTTGTCCATTCTGCCGAGATAAAAAATAAAAGGAGGTTCGATATCGTATTTTTCTAGAATTTCAGAAATCTTATCAAAGTCATTTATTTTTTTAAAGATTTTATCATTAAAGCCGTAATGAATAACTTTTATTTTATTGAAAATGTTATCAGCTAACTTTGTCTTGTAAATGTCCTTGATTTCATTTTTGGTAAAATTTGAAACTGCGATTATTTTTTTTGCCCTTTTTAACCCATGAAGCGTGGACCAACTAAAATAATCCATTACATTGGCGCCATATTTACCCAAAGTAAATAATCTGACAGCAAAGTTGATCAATTTTTGAAAATTCTTATTTTTGGATCCGATTGATTTTTGTAAATAAAGTTTTTTATCCCTTTCAAAGCCGACGTCGTGGATGGTGACGATGGACTTTTTTGGATGAATTATCGGCAGAACATGGGAAGGAACGAACAAAACGTCTGGACGGTTAACGATCATTTCTAATGAAAGTCGTCCATGAGTCCAAAAAAAATTAAATGGCCATTTCAAGATCTTCGCTTTAAAATTATTGTGAGGGCTTTTTATTTTTTGAAAACCTTCTTGGTCAAATTCTACAAATTTTTCGCTTAAGCCCTCTGTTGTCAGGTCGGTTAAATCAGTTAAAAGATTATCGCAATAAAGAATGTATTGATTTTTGTCATCGATTTGAGCGAGTTCCTTAATTAAATGGTAGGAATACCATTCGGTACCGCTTTTGTGCTTTCTATTCGCCCTGCTTGCATCAATACCGATAATCATATTATTTAGTGGCTAAAATGCTTCGTTTATAGGAATCAAGATTGTCCAAAGCGATGCCCGTGCCTTTGGCAACACAAAGTAGCGAATCATTGGCAACATAAGCAGGCACTCCGGTGGCCCTGGATAGCAGCTGGTCGATATTTCTGAGTAATGAGCTTCCGCCGGACAAGACCATGCCTTTGTCCATGATGTCTGAAGATAATTCCGGCGGTGTGTCATGCAAGACTTTTTTAACTGCGCTAATGATAGCTTCCAGTTCATTTTGAATCGCTTCGGTTGCATCGTTACTGGTCACCATAATACTACGTGGCAAGCCTGAAACTATATCGCGTCCGCGTATTTCCATGGTAAGCTTATTTTCCAGATACAAAGCGGAGCCGATATTGATTTTAATCTCTTCAGCCGTTCTTTCACCGATGGCCAAATTATATTTTTTTCTAATATATTCCATGATCGCACAGTCAAGTTTGTTTCCGCCGACTCTTACAGATGTTGAAGCAACAATACCACCTAAAGAAATAACTGCCATTTCAGCGGTTCCTCCGCCAATATCAATAATCATATGGCCGGAAGCAGAGCCTATTGGGATATCCGCTCCGATGGCGGCCGCGACTGGCTCTTTGATGATGTAGGCTGCCTTGGCGCCCGCAGCAATGGTGGCATCGATTACAGCTCTTCTTTCAGTCGAGGAGATGCCAGCAGGAACGGCAACCATCACCTCTGGACGAAAAAGCCTGATGCCACCTAATGATTTATTGATAAAATATCTAAGCATGGCTTCGGTAGCTCGATAATCCGCAATTACGCCGTCTTTTAAGGGTTTAAGAGCGATAATACTGTCGGGAGTGCGGCCAAGCATGTCTTTGGCCTCGTTTCCAACTGCCAAAATCTTCTTATCTGTAACAGAAATAGCCACGACGCTCGGTTCGTTGATTACGATGCCACGTTTTGGCAAATGGACTAGAGTATAAGTTGTTCCCAAATCGATCCCGATTCTTTTTATAAACATGTGTAAATCTGATTAAATTAATTTATAATTGCTGTGTCTTGAATTAATATTTAAATTTTCTTGATTGTTATATTGCTATATTGCTAAAAATTAACTAGTAGTATAACAATAAAGCCATATAACAATATAACAATATTATTTTATCTAAAAAGCAATGTTAAACTGCTTGTCTGTTTCCAAGTCCGTTTGCCAATTGATGGTATTGCCAACTTGTCTGGTTACAGAGAACCCGAATGGTTTATAAGATTTTATAACATTTATGAATTTGGCGTCAACCTTTAGATTTTCAACTCTGCTGCCAGGCTGTTTTTGTACGAATAAGCCATAATTGCCATTTTTTACCTGTGAGTTCAGCCTTTCCGGCAATCGATATTCAATAGTAAGGTCAGCGATTGATTCTGGATCAACTTTCAAGTATAATCCGAAAGATGTTTTATCGAATTCATCTTTGATATCTACATTTTCATTGGCATGGCCGGTTGCCTTTATCAAAGCACTGCCCTTCGGTACGTATACCCTGGTATAACTTTGATAACGATCAGTTTTCCAATCTACCTTGCCTTCATGAGCATAGTTGATGGTTACGGTAGCGATCAATCCGGCCGTCGTTTCTTTGACTTTGTAATCGATGATCCTATTCATGACAGCATCTGTTTTCAAGCTGGCCATATTAGCATCTACTACCATCAGATAGTCTGAATTTACATATTTGATATCGCCTGCCCATTGCTGCTCCTTAATAATATCTTCCAATGCAGGATCATTCAAATATAGCAATACATTTTTCTTAGCCAGATTAATATTGAAAGTATCCAATACAGAGCGCCATTCACTGGCTGGTAAATTCAACAGTCTTATTTTCATCTCCTTAACGATTTTACCGATTGTTTCTTTTCGTTGCCAAGATGGAGTGCCCAGTTCTGCATAGCCTTTTTCAACTTTGTATTGCAATAAGTCTGTAAAATTGCGGTCATTATACTCTTCCCCATCAATAATTATCGGCCCAGTTATAGAAATCAGATCAATCACCAGCTTAGGCGTGATCGCGATTACGCCGTCAAACTCACCATTAAAATTATTAATCTGATTTGCCTTGGGTAATAAATTATTCTCTGTTTTGTAAAACCATTCGATCTGTCGTGCGGCACTTGGCCAATCTGGGGACCAGTTGGCATCACGCATATACCATTTTTTGTTCAAATAAGTTTTGATCGGCGCTGGCGGAT
>Ga0209319_1001089_pt1 | contig 24757 bp, 14 predicted proteins | sample RifGroE2_FD_184000 | JGI IMG/M metagenome (GOLD analysis project Ga0209319, IMG submission 184000) | Groundwater microbial communities from Rifle, Colorado - Groundwater E2 (SPAdes) (version 2) | ecosystem: Environmental > Aquatic > Deep subsurface > Groundwater | place: Rifle, Colorado, United...
ATAGTCAAAACTTGATTATTTCCTTTTTCGTTGAACCCATCTGGCTGAAAATACAACCCATGCAGCAAAATCGATACTGTATGACAAAATCTGCGGCCTAATAAAATAAAAAAGAGGATGACCTTTTTGGACACCCTCAATTTGGGCTTGGTGGAAAAATGAACCTTTTTTAGCCAATAAATAAGTAGGAAACCAAGGGAAGGTAATCCTTCAATGTGGTTTTAAATACTTTTAATGCTTTGGTAATTTGCCCTTCGACAGCTTTTACCGAGATTTCCAATTGTTCGGCAATTTCTTTGTTTTTCTTGTTTTCGAAGCGGCTTAACTCGAAAATTATCCGGCATTGCGGCGTTAATCCGGCAAGCGTATTCTCAATGATGCGTTCAATTTCCGTGAAAGTCAAATCCGAAGTATCCAGAACAGATAGGGCTTCCATGTTCATTTCGAGTTCCAATTCATTTAAATGATTATGAGCGAATACGTTTTTTTGAGATTTTTCGTCCCGAAGTTTCTTCAAACAATTATTCCGTGCCACGGTGTACAACCAAGCATTAATGTTTGTGTCTTCCTTCAGGTCGTTTCGTTTGTTCCATAGTGTCAGAAATGTATCCTGAACCATGTTCTCAGCCAAATCGTCGTTGGGAATGTATTCACGGACAAAATAGTACAAACGGGGATAAAAGAAATTGAAGATGACCTTAAACGAAGCTTCATCCCCCTTTATAAACTGTTTAACTATTTCGTTGTTGAATCCGGACATATCTTTTTCAACCTGTTCTTCTGACAAAGCTAGGAATTTTTGGAGAAGTTGAAAAGAAGACAGTTGAAGTCATAGAAGACAGTCGCAGTCACAGTAAACAGTTGAATGACCAATATCCAATGACCAAGTTGCAATGACCAAATCCCAATAAGCAGCCATTTACCACGAAGGGATGTAAAGTGAACAGTCGCAGTCGCAGAAAACAGTTGAAAAGTAAAGTAATCTACTTTTTAAACAGCCTTTTTCAGTGAACAGAACTATCTGATTTTTTACCTGATAATCATTGTAACTCCGCCGCGTGGCTGAAGTTCAACCTCATATTTTGTTTTGCTGGTCACTTTTTGTTTTTCAATTTTTACATGGGTGCGGGTTTTTATTTTTTCGCCGCCATCTGTGTAGCTCGTCATTTCATACGTTTTTCCCGTTTTCAGAAAATCGAGCGGCATGTCTATTTTGCGCCCATCGTTGTTGGTGATGGCCGCAACAAACCACTGATCGCCTTTCCGGCGTGCCATGATAATGTATTCGCCGATTTTTCCGTCCAGAATTTTGGTGTCGTCCCATACCGTGGGCAATTGGTCGAAGAATTTCAGTTCCGGTTCATCCTGAACATCGTCCGGGGTATCATACCAGTATAGAAATTGCAGCGGGCTGTAACCGATCACCGAAAGCGCCATTTGATGACATGATGTATTGAGTAGCGAACGGGCATTAATGCTGTTTGCCAGGTTGAGTTTCAGTTCTTTTCGATGGAAATAACACACGGTTGCATCGGCAGCGCCAGCAATGTAACGGGTAAACGGCAGTGTAGTATTTGTGTTGCCGTCGGGAAACTCTTCGTTTCCGCGAACGCCTTCCTGGGTCAGCAAATTCGGATAGGTGCGGCTAAAACCGGTGGGTCGGTATTCGTCGTGAATATCAACCATCAGGTGATGATCGGCACATTTTTTCACGGCCTCGTGCATCCAGTTTGTCCAGTGATGCGATCCCACCTGTACAAAACCGAATTTCACCCCGGCAATTCCCCACGATTCATACAACGGCAAAATCTGGTCGAGATATTTTACCAGCGCACGCTGATTGACATACAGCCATATTCCGATCCCTTTCGATTTGGCATAGGAAACTACTTCCGGGATATTTAAATCGTTCACGGGACAACGTTTCGGGTCGACATTTGATTTCGTGGGGTCAGAGGCAATAGCGTGTTCAGCACCATACCATCCGGCATCGAAATGCACGTACTCGATTTTTCGTTTTGCGGCAAAATCAACCACTTTTTTTGCTCCTTCGGTAGTCAAAGAAACCGTGCGGATTACTTTGCCCGGTTTGATCCATTCGGGATTTTTAATCTCACATGGCGGATTCAAATTCAGGATCAGATCATTGTTTGCCAGCAAATCGGCCGGTTTTTCGGCTACCATAACCACCCGCCACGGCGTTGCAACCGGGGCAATTTCTTCCACCGGGCCATACATGGCGCAACGGATAATGTTTTCCTCGCCGGAATTTACCTTGAATTTGGTACGGCTGTAATTCACCATTTCGGCTTCGGCCAGGCTCGCGTACAAACCGTTGCCCAATTGCAGGGTGAGCGGGCGTTCGACCAGGTCTTTCCAGTCTTTTACCGGAAGGAGATGGTATTCGTGCTGGGCGCGGTAAGCCACCCAGGCCAGGGTATTCTCCGAAACAGAAAAGCTGGTTTTTTCTGAATTGATTGTCAGATAAGCACCACCATGTTCCGGATGTTCAGGAAAAAAATAGCGGAATGCAATTCCTTCGTTATACGCCCGAACGATCAATTGCAACTTCTGCCCTGTATTTTTCTTTTTCAGCGTTATGGTTTTCGCGTTGAAATGGTCGCGTACCGTTGCCCGTTCACCATAAACCGGATACCAGATGGTATCACGGGATTGTTGGGTAACCGTCTCAATTTCCATCTCGCTTTCCCATCCGGTAATTCCCAGTTCAGAGTTGAGGATAACGGGTTTGTCTTTGTAATCGATGTGATAATTCAATTGGCCTTTTTTCTCCGATGAATCGTTGACGGTGAGGGTCATTGTCAAAAAGCCATCCGGCGAACTGATTTTTACCGGCTCGGAACTGGCATTGCATTTCAGAAAAAAGAAAAAAGTCAGAAGAAAAATTGCGATATGATTCATTATAAGTAATTGATGATTTATAATTGACTATTGATTATTATATTCTACATTAAAAACCAGCATCTTATACAGATTCCGATACAAAATTAAATCATTTCTGAAACTTACATTGGGTCCTCTCCTATTTTAAATATCGAACAAAAACACAGATTTTTTGGACAACTTCATCTCTAAATGGATGAGGCCCTGAAACAAGTTCAGGGTGACTCGATTTAGACAGTTTGATGTTGACATGACGCTACTTATTGACAATCAACTTTTGACAACTTTATTAATAAACCCGAGCTACCCAGCCGCCGCCCGATGCCAGTGAAACTGTGATCCGGTCGCCTTTTTTCACTTTCCGGGTTTCTTTTTTGTAATCATTGGCACGAATATCGGCATTGATTCCATCCCGGAACAACTCGACTGTATATTCCTTGTTTTCGGCCAGGAAATTAAAATCGAGTTCCATTTCGCGGGAAGTCCAGTCGGTGATGGCTGCCACAAACCATTCGTTTCCGTGACGTCGGGCCATTGCAACATAGTCGCCCATTTTACCCGATAAGGGAACAATCTCGTCCCATTCGACCGGGATCTTTGTTAAAAACCGGGTACATTCTTCTTCGCGGTAATATTCCGAAGGAGCATCAGAAAGCATCTGCATGGGACTTTCAGTAATAACAGCCATCGCCATCGAATGGGCGCGTGTCCCCTGTCCCATTGGCATATTGCCATTTTTTCGGAATGAATTTTTAGTTGAATTGAGCATGGAACCGGGGATGTAATCCATCGGACCGGCTACGTTGCGTATAAATGGTAATGTACAATGATGGTCGGGATTGTCGTAATCGGTACCGCCGTTGTATTCAAACTCGATAAGCGCTTCGCGGGTCAGCACATTCGGATAAGCGCGCCGCAAGCCGTCGGGTTTGTAGGCCCCGTGAAAGTCAATTACCATGTGGTGTTTGGCGCATTGTTCGGCAGCCCGCCAGTAAAAATCCACCATTTCCTGATCGGAGCGGTTCATAAAATCAATCTTCACTCCTTTTACACCCCATTTCTCAAACTGATTCAGGGCAGCGTCCATTTGCGCATCAAAATTTGCGTATGTTACCCACAGCATGACATCCACATTTTTTGATTTTGCATACTGAACAACTCCCGGAATATCGAGACCGGGAATCACTTTGGTCAGGTCTTCATCTTTTGTCCATCCGTCATCAAACAAAAAATAACGGACACCATATTCCGAAGCAAAATCAATCATGTATTTGGCAGTCGGCGTATTGATACCGGCTTTAAAATCGACCCCGAAAATTTCGCGCCGTGCCCACCAATCCAGAATTACCCATCCGGGACGAACCCACGAAGGGTCTTCGATTTTTAGTTCGGGACCCATCAGGTAAACCAGTTGGTTTTTAAGCAAGTCGGTATCCTGGTTGGCAACAGCAAAAATACGCCACGGAAATTCGCGGCTTCCTTGTGTTTTGGCTATAAAATCTTTGTGTTCGATAACCCTTTTAAACGATTTTGAATTGCCTTTTTCGTAATACTTTGCCGGGTATTGCCAGAAATAGGCTTCCAGATTTTCTGCATTTTTATTGAGCCACAAAACCGGATAATCCTTCACATCAGCTTCGAGGAACAAAATCTTTTTGCCTGAAGGAAGTTCGAGCAATGCAGGCAGGTTTCCCTTATCGTTTGGCTTCAGTTCAGCAATCGTTTTTTGAATGTACGGCGCTTCGTAATCGCTGTTGGCATCCATGTCGTATTGAAATGTCAGGCGCGAATTTCCATCAGTTACAAATTCGGCATGTTCGTTTCGGACTATCATTTCTCCCGGGAGAGCGCTTACAATTCGGTAAGCGACACCTTCGTTGTAGGCACGAATCAGCAATTTGCAGTTTTCCCGAAATTCGATGGCCGTTTCGTTGTAGTTTTCAGGAATGGAGGCCTGCTTTTCCTTGATAACAGGCACTACCATTCCGTTTACTGTCCGTGTTTTTATCTTTTGTATATGTGGATTCATAACAGGGATACTCCCGCGATCGGTTTCCATCCGGATGTCGCGGACTTCAAACAGTTGTATTCCTTCAGATAAAACCTGAAGAGATATTTTTTCTGAAACGGTCGTCCGAACAAGGATTTTTTTATCGGGAGAAAATGTTTCAATGTCTTTTGCGCTGACTGAAATGCAAATCAGCAGAAAAAAAAGGAGGATGTAATTTTTTCGGTTCATCGTATGATCAGGTTTTACTGGTTAAAATTTTCAGCGGCTGTCCAAAAAGTTCTAAAATCCGCAATTCGCGTCACCCTGCCCCGAAATTTCGGGGTATTTCAGGGTCTGACGATCAGAAAGATGAGATCCCGAAACAAGTTCGGGATGACTCGATCCCAGGCTTTTTGGACAGCCGCTGAAATTTAATTATTTTATTCGGAATAACATCAGTAAGTTATAACGGATAAGGCGAATATGGAGCAATGGCAGAACCATTGTTTGGTGTCCGTTGGTCGTCTTTCGGGAATTTGATATCGAAAACAATATCCCAATGTCCGTTAGATTTTTGAGTTACCTGTTTCACCCAGACGATTGCATGAGAAACATTGTTTACAACGGCAGGGCTTACTGTCGGATGGGTGTGCGAACCCCAGGCAATTACAAATCCGCCTTTTGTTTTGGATGCGCTGAACGTGTCGCCCACGCGCCGGCTGGAAGTGTAGATATTATAAGCCTGTCCTTCGGGTGCCGGACCAAAAATGTACCGGTCGACATACGTTTTTATATCTTTTACCGAAAGCACGGTATTGAAATTGGCCTGTGTCATGGTGGCCCTCAACGATGAAAGGTACAGATAGGTAAGGTCGGTAAAACCACCCAGATAAGGCAGGGCGTTTGCATAATACGTTGTACTGGCGCCGTAGGCATGCAGGCTTATAGGCTGAACCCCCGAACTGGTTTTTGTCAAAACCCAGTCAATCATTAACTGATTGGTTTTCCCTTCAGCAAGACCATATACGTGTGGAGTTCTGTATGCAGAGAAGAAGCACTTATTATCAGCCGGATCGGTCGACATGGCAACATCCTGCAGATAGGTGGCCCGTATGGCAATTGCAGGAACCGTTAAATTAACGGTAACCGTTTTGGCTCCATTGTTTTCGGCAACCAGCCGGATGCCCTGAACGCCTTGCTCTCCTTTTACTTTAAAGCTGAAGTTATAATCATTCCCGGCATCCGAACCAATATTTACTGTTTGCAAAGCTCCTTCGGTTCCATTTTTTGTAACGGCATATTTCAGGGTTTTAATGTCCGAACCCGAAGCAATATTTCCTTTTAGTTCGTTGTCTTCCTGATCGAAGAAATAGTTTAATTCCGTCAGGTTCTGTTCCATTGTTAAGGAAATAAAATCACCGCTGACCACATTGGATACTTTAAATGTATCGACAGCAATGCCGCCGTAAATATTTTCGGCTTTCAGTAAAACATATTGCAAACCGGCAGCAACCGGTACTGATGCGATGAAATCGACATTTTTCTTATCTCCCAGCGCCAGGCTGACCGGAGTCCCTTTTTGCCCGTTGTTCACTGTTTCAAAACTGATCAGTTTCAACTCGTGCTCGCTGACAACATTCCCGTTGATATTAAACGGGATGCCAATGGCTACTGTTTTGCGAACTTTGATTCCCCCTTTGAAGGTGAGTACAGGCGACTCTTTAACACTCTCAACCTTTACCGTACGAAGATTGATGATGTCATCATTATCGAAAACGGCGATTACTACACTATTCAGCGTCATAGTTATCGGAATAACAAGCGTTGTGTCCAGTGTATTTCCGGAAACGGGTATATTGATTTCCGAACCGATGGTAAGTTTTTCGCTGTCAACGGCTTTGGTTACAATTTTGTAAAACGCTCTTTTCAGCCCTTTTTCGCAAGTTATCTGGATGGGTATTTCCAATTGCCCTTTTTCATTCACCGACTCGTAAACATCGGGAGTGCCTTTCAGGTCAATGGCATAACCGGTATCAAGATCGTCTTTTTCGCAGGCAATCAGTAGGACACCTACAAATATTGAAAGAAGAATTTTCAGAAATGATATATTATTCATTTGTGCTTCGTTTTAAGGTTATTATAAAAAATGATCATCCCTCATTCCGGGTTACCAACCCGGGTTTTGTTCAAACACAGCCTGTGAGTTCGCATCGATAACCGATTGCGGAATAGGGCAAAGGTTATTCTTTGGAAGAACAGTTAACGACGATGGTCCGTAACCAAATCGTTTTGTCCGGTCGTACAGTAAACCCAGACGGCATAATGTCATGGTACGGAATTCCTCACCTACGAGTTCACGAGCCCTTTCGTCAAGAATATAATCGATATTGACCTGAGCCGGTAGTACAGGTATCGCACTGGATCTGGCCCTTACAACATTGATGTCGGCAGCAGCTTTTGTATTATCACCGTTTTTCATGTATGCTTCGGCTCTGATCAGATAGGTTTCAGCCATGCGGATGGCATAAAATTCCATCACGAACCCATTGGCCGGTTCCTGTGCGTAGTGCCAGTCGGACCCCAGTTTCATAATACGCGGGAACGCACGTTCCATGGTATCCTGACGGGTGGTCAGCCATTCTTTTTTGATAATATCACCAGGCTTTGTTTTTACTTCAATCGTAGTGCCATTTGCCAATGTAACGGTTGTTGTGTACGTAATATCGTAGTTTGGAACTTCCACACCATTAATAATCGGATCGGGAGATCTAAAAATGCGGTTAATATTGGTTTCTGAATTCCGCATATCTCCGGCGCCCGATTTATTCCACAAATCGTAGCTGAAATAATTGGTCGGGCGCAACCAGCCGATGCCACGGCCTGTCCAGTCGCGAGCCACATTTCCCCATCCAAATTTCTGAAAACTCCAGAAACTGGGCCAGAAAACGCGCTCCTGGTCGGTCCGGGTAGTTAACCCGTCGTTCAATCCACCCGTCAAAAATTTATCCACTTGGATTACCCAGATCGATTCTTTGTTCCCAGTCTGATAACTAAAATTGGAGAAACCGGAGGTGCTCCTCATCTGGAACAAATCCCAGAAAGCATCCTTGCCTGCTATATTTTTCCTCCAGCCATGCCGTTGAGTCATCAGGTGGTATTCTCCCACTTTCTGATCAATGATCATGCTTGCTGCATCAATGGCTTTTTGATAATAGGCCTTGTTTTTACTTTCATCACCCAAAGCAATGTACATTTCAGCCAAATAATGATACGCGGCAGCTTTAACAACCCTGCCCGGTTCAGAAACCGATGTGGGCAGGTTATTTGCAGCGAATTCAAGATCTTTGGCGGCAAATTCATATACTTCCTGCCTTGTATTGCGGGTATATCCCAGGCTTGGTTCAGCAACTGCTTTTTCCAGAACGGGAACACCACCAAACATGAAACCCAAATACCGGTAAACATACCCCCTGAAGAAGCGGGCTTCGGCCTGTGCTTCCAGTTTTTCGGTTTCACTGTTCCATCTCACCAGCGGATTCTCTGTTTGTTCCAGCAAAAGATTGACATTGTATAACAATCCCCAGTGGCGTCCAAAAACAACTCTGTAAATATCCGTAGTAGGGTTAATGTACGACCAGTCAGTAAACGGGAGCTGGTCGCCTGTAGGCCTGAAAAAGAGGTCGGTTCCGGAACCAAACTGAAAAAAGTCATCGGGGTTGTCCCTGAAATTATAATTCTGACGGGCAATTGCATAAAAATGGTTCAAGCCTGCCCTGAACTGGGCTGCATTCAAAAACGAATTATCCACGGTCAAAAAATCATCCGGGGTCTCCCTCAAAAACGCATCGTCGTCACAGCTAAAAATGCCTAAGAGAGACAAGGCAAAAACATATATTATTTTTTTCATATCCATCTGTTTTATCGATTACTATTCAAACATTAAAATGAGATATCCACGCCTACAATTACTGACTTCATTACAGGGAAAGTATCAGCGGCATGCTGTGAGCCGGTTTCAGGGTCATAACCATCCCATTTGGAGAACGTAAGCAGGTTTTTAGCTGCCAGGAACACTTTCATGTTTTCGACAGGGGTTCCTCCGAGAATATGTTTCGGGAAAATATACGAGAATGAAACATCCTGCAACCTCACAAAATCGCGACGGCTGGGGAACTGGTAACCCAGTGAATTCGTCCAGTTTGGCCGGGGAATTTTATTGGAAGGATGATCCGGCATCCAGTATTCTTTGTCCAGCCAGTTGGCAACACCACCTCCATACAAGGTTGACGGGTTGTTTGCATACAGGTTGTCTCCTGTATAATACCCGTTTTCGCCGCTCCCGGCAATCCAGTTAAACAGGAAATAGAGCTCCATATTTCGGTACGTAAGCGTATTGGAAAGCGTCATTGTAAAATTAGGTTTGCTGTATCCTACAATCGACCGGTCGCCTGCTGCAGTTATTTTCCCGTCGCGGTTAATATCCTTGAACCGTACATCGCCGGGGTTGCCACCATAAATAGCCATATATTCGGCATCGTCCATCTGGATAATCCCATCGAAAGTATATGTGTATATAGCCCCCAGTGATTTGCCGATAAAAATATTGCTTGAGATATCATCGTCCTCAATGCCGTCATTATTTCCGTCAAGTCCATACAGAGAAACAACTTTATTCCTGTTCATCCAGAAGTTGATACCCGAAGACCATGTAAAATCGGGAGTTTTAATATTTTTTGAATTCAACTGGAATTCGATCCCCCAGTTGTTTACCTTACCAATATTGTCACTAACATTCGAAAACCCGTTCATAATTGGTATCGCACGGTCGAATAACAAATTGGTAGTATTGGAATTATAATATTCAATATTTCCGCTAAATAAATCTCTGAATATCGAAAAATCAGCGCCAAAATTCAATGCGCCTGTCTTTTCCCATTTTAAAGCTTTGTTTGCCAGTTTTGATGCACTGGTGGTGCTTACTGTGCTATTTCCAAATATGTATGAACCAGACCCAATGGAAGGGAATGTTGAATATTGTCCAATGGAGGGGTTCCCGTTTTCTCCATAAGAGGCCCTTACTTTTAGATAGTCAAGGAAGGGTAAGTTATCTTTGGCAAAGCTTTCTTCACTCATCGTCCATGCTCCTGCCACTGAAAAGAAAGACCCATATTTGTTTCCTTCGGCAAAACCTGAATACCCGTCGTAACGAATAGAAGAAGACAGGTGGTAGCGTTGTTTAAATACGTAATTGATACGTGCCATGTATGCAAGCTGGGTCAATTGGGAATAACCGGTATCAACTCCCCTGTTTTCAACTTTTCCTTTTTCCAAAGCATTAACACCGAGTACCGTTGTTCCGGCCAGTGAAAAATCTTTTGCCGTAACGGTTGAAGACCGCGTAAGTTGCTTTTGCCGTTCGGCCAGTAAAGTAACACCGATGGAATGGTCTTTAATAACTCGGTTGAAGTTGATCAGATGGTTCAGGAACCAGTCGGTTCTATAACTATTGGATACATTTCCGTTGGCATCCTTCAGAAACTTGGTTTGATCTTTCAGGTCAGCTTCTTTCATTGTATCCATGTAATACCGTTCGTCATAGAAATTGGCCGAATGTCCTTCCCAGCGGTTCAACGAATAATTAAACGTATAGGAAAGTCCTTTTACCCATGGTGCATCCACTCGTGCAGAAAAGAGGCTTCTGTAATTCTGATTTCTGTCTTCGTTGTATTGCTGGGTTCTCCAGAACGGGTTTTGAGTGGTCGTTTGTCCCTGCGGATAACGTTCCATCACATTTTCAAATCCCGGAGTTTGAACATATTTCCATGAATAAGGGGCATTGATTGTTGCATTTCGCAGGTCTGCTGCAACCCCGTCTGCATTTTTGCTGATTGCTGATAAATTGACGGTTAACTTCAGCCAATCAGTAATTGTACTTTCGATTTTTGAGTTGACAGAATATTTTTCAAACTGGTCGCCATAAACTACACCTTCCTGATCCAGTAACTGACCGGAAACATAATAGTTTAATTTTTCACCGTTACCGGAAATACTTAACTGATAGTCCTGTATTGGAGCAATGCGTGTAACTTCATCAAACCAGTCGATTATATTTCCGGCATTGTACGCATTGTATTCGTAAATGGTCAAAAGGTTTTGCAACTCCAAATCGGCTGCCGAACCTCCATTCAGCGATTTAACATCTTTTTTTATCTGGATATATCCTTCCGGATCAAGCATGTCGGGACGGTTGGTGTACGTTTGAATCCCTCCCGTTGCACGAAGGCGGACAGTCGGTTTGGATGTTTTCCCTCTTTTGGTCGTAACCAGGATTACACCGTTTGCTGCCCGCGATCCGTAAACCGCTGCAGAACTTGCATCTTTCAGAACATCAACCGAAGCGATGTCGCTGGGGTTAAGTTCATTGAAACTACCTACATACACAACGCCATCGACCACCACCAGGGGAGTATTCGATGCTTTGATCGAATTTTGTCCCCGGATATTGATACTCGGGTTACCACCTGCATTGGTTGAGGCTCCAACATCAAAGCCGGGCATCTGGCCTTTCAGTGCATCCAAAACGTTCACATTGGGCAGGACTTCCCTAGGGGAATCTTCCAAACGAACAGAAGCAACAGCTCCTGTCAAATCTTTTTTACGGGCAACGCCATAACCGATCGCCACGACTTCTTCAATCCCGATTGTTTCTTCTTCCAAGGTCACATTCACCAAGGTTTTTCCTTCAGTCTTGATTTCCTGTGATTTCATGCCCACAAACGAAAATACCAGTATGGCATCCGAAGGAACATTGGAAAGTAGGTAGCTTCCGTCTACATTGGTGATGATCCCATTGGAAGTGCCTTTCACAACCACTGTAACCCCCGGCAACGGGGCGCCTGACGAATCGGTGACTTTCCCCGTGACTTTCAGTGTAAACTGTTCCGCCTGAAGGGTTGACAATATAATATGCCGGTCAACCATTCGGTAGCTGACATTGGTTTCCTTAAAAAGATTTTTGAGTATTTCTTCAACACTGAGGTCTTTTGCATTCAGGTTCACCTTTCGTTCCAGGTCAATAGCATCTTTATTATAAACAAAGTAGTATTCACTTTGGTCTTCTATTGCCCGCAAGGCATCGACAACGGAAATATTGCGGAATTCCATGGTCAGTTTGGTTGATTGGGAATAACCGTTCAGCGCAATTGCCTGAATGATCCCCGCAAATATGAGCAATGATGTTAGTTTCATTTTTAATACAATTTCTCCCGGGGACCTAAAAATAAAGTTCCCGGCATTTAACCATTTACTTTTTTTCATACTTTTGAATTGATTTGTTAGCAATTAATGAATCACGAAAAACAATTTTGAAACGGGAAAGAGTAGCCGCTCTTTCTCGTTTTGTTTTTACAGGTTTTTTTTCATAGGCGTTTTTTTGTTGTTAGAAAAGGTAGTTTTTAGAGATATTTATTTTGATTTTAATTGACCATTAGTTTCTTTCCGGGGTCGCGTTTAATAATAATTGCCCGTTTCGAATAATTCCCGTCGGCCTGTTTTTCCCTTTTCGGGTATTCAACAGAAATAGGAATTGAGTTTGAGAAGATTTCGAGAACCTGCTCGATGTTCTCGTCAAAAAAGGTTGCATACAACGAATAATTGCCCAGCTCCGGATCGGTCAGTTGGATATCGACATTGTACCAGCGTTCGAGTTTTTGCAGTATACCGGCGAAGCTTTCATCGTTGAATATCAGCTTTCCGTCCCGCCACCCGGTATACACCGACATGTCGTCAACTTTGCTTATTTGTAATTTTTGATTTTGAATGGAAAAAGAAGCGGCCTGTCCCGGTTCCAAAAAATATTCCTGTTTGCCTTTCCCTGAGAAAACCGAAATTTTTCCTTCCAGAAGCGCTGTTTCAACGATCTTGTCTTCTTCGAAAGCTTTCAGGTTGAATTTGGTACCGTAAACTTTTACGTTCAAATTTGGAGTAGAAACAACCATCGGTACCTTTTCATTTTTAACTACTTCGAAAAAGGCCTCTCCTTTCAGTTCCACATCGCGGCTTTTCGAATTAAAAACGGCCGGAAACGAAATGCGGCTTCCCGAGTTCAGCCAAACCAACGAACCGTCGGGCAACACAACCTGCGTTTTTGCACCTGCAGGAGCTTCAAAGGTGTTTATTGTTTTTGCCAGCGCGAGATGGGTTTCATCGAATTGCTGTGATTTCTGATAGAAATAGAGGGTCGACAGAAATAACGGAATACTCAGAACGGCAGCTACCCGTGAAACCAGGGTTATGAATTTAATGTTCTTTCCGGTTGTGTGTATTGTTTTCTGCAATCTATGGACGGCATAATTAATTTCTTCCGCAACCAGTTCTTTTGTCCGGAAAGACATACCTGACAGGAATTTTTTCGCATAAGCAAGCTCCTTTTCCGAAAGCGAATACTTTTCACAAATTGCTTTTTGTGCTTCTTCCGAGAAATCTTGCAGATGTAGAATTTCATCCTGAAAAACCTCATCTGCAAATAATTGATCAAACTTTTCGTTGTTGTCCATAAATCTATTTCTGCCTTTTAACAGGATAGAGAGCAGGAAAAGATTTATGTACTACGCAAATTCAGTTTATTTTCTGAAATAAAAGGAAAAGGGTAAGCAGCAAGTCGTCCATGTAGTCGATGCCTTCCCACAACTGCCGGTCGATTTTTTCGCGAAGATTGGCCAGCGCCCGTTGCATCAGGTTTCTGACGGTCTGCTCGTTGACTTCCATAATCTGGGCAATTTCCGCGTACCGGAGGTTGTAATAAAAACGAAGAAAAATTAATTCGCGCTGACGTTCAGGAAGATTGTTTATCGCCTGCACCAGCGAATTGCGCAGTTGAACCGATATTTCTTCGATCTCCATAAATTCGGAAGCCGAAAAAGAAAAGTTCTGCACTCCCTCGTTTTTCAGAATTTGTTCGGTTAACCCGGTATGTTGAGTTTCTTTGTTGAGAAACAGTTTCCGCCGTACGGAAGAAATCAGGTAGGCTTTTGGATTTTGGACCTCGCCAATTGATGCCCGTTTTTCCCAAATGCGTACAAATACATCCTGAATTGAATCTTTAACCAGATCGGGCAGGGCGAATAATTTCATCCCGTACTGATAAAGATCCGAATAAAAAAACGTGAAAATCTGCGACAATGATTTCTCATCGCCCGATTTCATCTGCTCCCAAACAGCCTTGATATTTCTATTTTCAATTTCTTTATCCATCCGTAATGATGTTTGCCCAGCCTGATAAATTCAGTAAAAGAAATGAATTATTCCATAGTATTGAAATCCTTTTTATACTTTTCTTTTCCTTTTCCCGTTTTTATAAGGATTAAAAAAATGGTTACTTTTACTGCCTAATCCGAACAATGAAGATGAAGAAACCACATATACTCATTCTGTTTTCAATCCTTCTTATTTCCCTTTTTTGGTCTTGTTCCTCGAAAAAATATTTACGGCTTGCCAATACTTCGTACGAGATTGGCGAGTATTCGCTGGCTATTGAAAAATTCAGAAAAGCATATAAGAAAAGCAAAGGCACCGCCATGGAAAAAGCAGAAATGGCCTACCAGATGGGTGAAACCTATCAGGCTATGGGCGAATATGCCACCGCTTCCATCTGGTACCGCAATGCCATCCGGCGGAAATATACCGAAAATAAGGCCATGCTTCATTTTGCCGACTGTCAGCGCGCCGACCAGGAATTTGAAACAGCACGGCAATGGTACCTGGCTTATCTCGATTCGGTGCCCGGCGACGAAAGAGCCCTGAACGGACTGAAAGCCTGCGAGAAAGCCATTGAATGGATCAATAAACCAAACCGATATGTGGTGAATGTCGTGAAGGAACTAAATTCGAAATTCCGTGATTATTCGCCCGCTTATATTGGCGGCAAAGACAACGAACTGGTATTTACTTCCTCGCAGGATTTGGCTACCGGAAACCGCGAAAGCTCAATTACGGGTGAAAAGTTTGCCGACCTGTTCATCTCAAGTTTTGAAGTTCAGAAACAAAAATGGAGCATCCCTAAATTGCTCGACGAAAATATAATCATCAACACCGGTGACGAAGAAGGAGCTCCCTCTTTTTCATCGAACGGCAACCAGTTGTATTTTACCCGCTGCCGATATGACAAGGCAGAAGACCTGGGCTCCGAAATTTATGTTTCTACCCAATCGCGCGGCGAATGGTCGGAGCCGGTGAAACTGGAACTGGTGGGCGACAGCCTTATTGCAGCCCATCCATCGCTATCGGCTGATGGCAAAACACTTTATTTTGTTTCCGACAGGCCGGGCGGTTTCGGCGGCAAAGACATCTGGAAAGCAGAAAAAGACGGAAATGATTTCGGCAAGCCGGAAAATCTGGGACCTGAAATTAACACTCCGGGCAACGAGGTGTTTCCATGCATTCACTCCGACGGTACACTTTATTTCTCTTCCGATTACCCTATCGGGATTGGCGGGCTCGATATTTTTAAAGCTGAGAAGAAAGGAAAAACCGGTTGGGTGGTCGAAAATATGGGCACTCCGATCAACTCATCGGGCGATGACTTCGGGATGACATTTGCCGACGGGGAAGAAGTGAAAGGCATGTTTTCATCGAACCGGAAAGGATCGCGCAAAGACGATATTTATTCGTTTTATCTGCCGCCCAAAGTGTTTCAGGCATCCGGTGAAATTTTCAACAAGGAAACAGGCCAGAAACTCGACGGGGCCACGGTCCGCATTATTGGCACCGATGGCACCATGTTGCGTATGCGCGCTTCGGGCGGACGGTTCCAACTGAAACTGAAACCTGAAACCGAATATGTTTTTGCCGCTTACAAAGAGGGCTTCCTGAACGATAAGGCCCGCGAAACAACGATCGGACTGGAAGACAGTAAAAATTTCAGTCTGGAATTCTTCCTCACGCCAACCGACGCGCCAATTAAAATTGAAAATATCAACTACGAATTCGGGAAGTGGGACCTGCTGTCCGAGTCAAAACAGTCGCTCGACAGCCTGGTATCGATCCTGGTTTTTAACCCGACTATCACCATTGAGCTGATGGCCCACACCGACCATATTGGCAGCGATGCAGCTAACTTTGAGCTATCGCAGAAACGTGCCCAGTCGGTAGTCGATTACCTGATTGAAAAAGGAATTAATGCTGATCGTCTGGTTGCCAAAGGATATGGCGAAACCTGGCCGAAAAAAGTAACCCGCGAACTGGCCAAACAATACGATTTTCTGAAACGCAACGATGAACTGACTGAAGCGTTCATCAACGCATTGACGCCCGAGCAACAGGAAATAGCCCGTGCCATTAACCGGCGTACCGAGTTCAGGGTGCTGTCAAACGATTTTCACGAGAAGTTTGACCCGGAACCGGGGAAGTAGAGAATTGCTGAATGGTTGAATTGCTAAATTGCTAAATTGCTGAATGGTTATTTGGCCAACAACAAAACGGTCATTCCGGCGAAGGCCGGAACCTCATGAAATACGAAGGGAGAGTACTCAAACCATTCAGCAATTCAACTATCCAACCATCCATTCATCCCTCTGGACTTTCTCATTTTAATTATTAATTTTGTGCCGGATTTTTAGTACACGGTTTTTATGAGCGACAACAGATACATGGCTCGCGGTGTTTCAGCTTCGAAAGAAGATGTGCACAAAGCCATAAAAAATATCGACAAAGGTTTATTCCCAAAGGCATTCTGCAAGATTATTCCGGATGTGCTGGGCGGCGATCCCGACTGGTGCAATATCATGCATGCCGATGGAGCCGGAACCAAATCGTCGCTTGCCTACATGTACTGGAAAGAAACCGGCGACCTTTCGGTATGGAAAGGTATCTCGCAGGACGCGCTGATCATGAATATTGACGACCTGCTTTGTGTGGGCGCCACCGATAATATTTTGCTGTCGTCGACCATTGGCCGAAACAAAAATAAAATTCCGGGCGAAGTAATCGCAGCAATCATCAACGGAACCGACGAACTGTGCCGCGAGTTGCAGAAGATGGGCGTGGGCGTGTATCCCACCGGAGGCGAAACAGCCGATGTAGGCGACTTGGTGCGCACTATCATTGTTGATTCGACCGTCACCTGCCGCATGAAACGTGCAGACGTGATTTCTGCTGATCGTATTCAGGCTGGCGATGTAATTGTCGGGTTGGCTTCATTCGGACAGGCAACCTACGAAAAGGAATACAACGGCGGCATGGGCAGCAACGGGTTGACCTCGGCACGGCACGATGTGTTTGCCAATTATTTGGCCGCGAAATATCCCGAAAGTTTCGATCCTGAAGTACCTTTTGAACTGGTATATTCAGGAAATAAAAAATTAACCGACGCCATCGAAGGACCCGGAGTTGACGCAGGCAAACTGGTACTTTCACCAACCCGCACGTATGCGCCGGTCATCAAAAAAATATTGGACAACTACCGGAATGACATTCACGGATTAATCCACTGTTCGGGAGGCGCACAAACCAAAGTGCTTCACTTTGTCGACGGGGTGCATGTGGTCAAGAATAATATGTTTGCTGTTCCGCCACTTTTTAAACTGATTCAGGAACAGTCGGGAACCGAATGGAAAGAGATGTACAAAGTGTTCAACATGGGACACCGCATGGAAGTTTATCTGAAGCCTGAACTGGCTGACGAGATCATTGCCATCTCCAAGTCGTTCAACATCGATGCACAAATCATTGGCCGCGTTGAACCTTTCAAAGGCAAAAAACTTACTATTACATCAGCATACGGAACGTTTGAGTATTAGCTCAGAATTGCAACATCATCGTGTCTCTCCGACGATGTGAGAAACCCTGTTTCAATAACAGATTCTTTGATTCACCCGGAAAGACCATCAAGGTTTCAGTAAAAAAGAAATAAAATAAATACAGATATGACGAAATTGGTAATTGAGAAGTTCATTGTCTCATGTCTGATTACTAATATCTAATTACTATTTTGATATGGCATACGAATTATTTGGAAAATACGAATCTATTCTTCACCGGTTTGAAGAAGTTGGACAGCAGATAACCGACCCGTCGGTGATGTCGGACATGAAACGCTACGTAAAACTGAACCAGGAATACAAACGTTTGGATTCGCTGGTGAAAGCGTTTAAAGAATACAAAGCGATGATCGACAATATCCAGTCGGGACGTGAAATTCTGGACACCGAGAGCGACGAAGATTTGCGCGAAATGGCCAAGGAAGAAATTGAAGCCAGCGAAGAACTTATTCCTTTGAAAGAAAAGGAGATCAAACTGTTGCTAATCCCGGCTGATCCGCAGGATGGCAAAAATGCTATTCTCGAAGTTCGTGCCGGTACCGGTGGCGACGAAGCCAGTATTTTTGCAGGCGACCTGTTTCGCATGTACTCGAAATTCTGCGAGCGCAAAGGCTGGCGAATAGAAGTGACCAACATCAGCGAAGGAACATCGGGTGGATACAAGGAAATTGTTGCCAAGATAACCGGAGATGGTGTTTACGGAATCATGAAATACGAATCAGGGGTTCACCGTGTGCAACGGGTTCCGCAAACCGAAACACAGGGGCGTATCCACACGTCGGCAGCTACTGTGGCCGTATTGCCCGAAGCCGAAGAGTTTGATGTAGAACTGAAAGACAGCGACATCCGCAAGGATACCTACTGCTCTTCCGGTCCGGGTGGACAGTCGGTAAATACCACCTACTCGGCCATCCGTTTGACCCACATGCCAACCGGAATTGTGGTAACTTGTCAGGATGAAAAGTCGCAGTTGAAAAACCTTGCCAAAGCAATGGTTGAATTGCGTACCCGCATTTACAATATGGAATACCAGAAGTACATCGACGAGATTGCATCGAAACGGAAGACGATGGTTTCAACCGGCGACCGTTCGGCAAAAATACGCACCTACAACTGGCCGCAGGGCCGGGTGACCGACCACCGCATCAACCTGACCATGTACAATTTGCAGGCAATTATTGGCGGCGATATTGATGAAATAATCGAAAAACTTCAGGTTGAAGAAAACGCCGAAAAATTGAAAGAAGCAGAAATATAATAGGAAGCCCCATCCCAACCTTCCCCAAAGGGGAAGGAGAAGAAGGAGCTTTTAAGAATATAATAACTTATTTTTATACAACATCTTCCCCCTTGGGGGAAATTAAAGGGGGCTTATATGAACCGCGAACAACTATTCAACCAGATAAAAAAGAAACGCAGCTTTTTATGCGTTGGACTGGATACCGACATTCTGAAAATCCCGGCATTTCTGAAAGATACCAGCGACCCGCTGTTTGCTTTCAATAAAGAAATTATTGATGCGACCCATGACCTGTGCGTGGCTTACAAACCCAATCTGGCATTTTATGAATCGCTGGGAGTGAAAGGCTGGGAAGCACTCGAAAAAACGGTCAATTACATCCGTCAGGTTGACCCGGAGATTTTCATTATTGCCGATGCCAAACGCGGCGATATTGGCAACACTTCGAACCTGTACGCACGCGCTTTTTTCGATCACATGGATTTCGATGCCGTGACAGTTGCACCCTACATGGGCGAAGATTCGGTAAAACCATTTATGACCTATCACGACAAATGGGTAATCCTGCTGGCGCTGACTTCCAACAAAGGGGCTTTCGATTTTCAGTTTCTGAAAGATGAAAAAAGCGGCGACCTATTGTTCGAATCGGTGCTGAAAACCTCGCAAAACTGGGGCGACACCAACAACATGATGTACGTGGTAGGCGCCACCAAAGCTGAAAAACTGGAAGACATCCGCACAATTGTTCCTGATCATTTTCTGCTGGTACCCGGCGTTGGCGCACAGGGCGGAAGCCTCGAAGAAGTTGCAAAATACGGAATGAACGATCATTGCGGTTTGCTGGTCAACTCGTCGCGGCAAATTATTTATGCCTCCGACGGTGAAGACTTTGCCGGGAAAGCCCGTAATGAAGCGCTGAACGTGCAGGTTGACATGGAAGAATTGCTGTTGGAAGCTGAATTGCTATAAAATGGATATTTACTAAATTTCGCTGCAAAAGCCGGATTTCCAATAAATAATAAAAGATGTAATGAATTCGTGGCAAATAACACCATATTTTTATCTCTACCTGTCAGCCACAGTCTTGTCTTTTATTTTAGCTAGCCTAAAGTTCAATTTGCCTTCATCCAAAAGCATCAGGTATTATCGATTTTTGGTCCTGGGTACAGGTCTTTGGTCGTTAGGTTATCTTTTAGGTTTTTTCAATACGGATTTGGAATGGAAGCTGATTATGATGCGGATAGAAATGTTTGGCGCTATCTGTTCCGCATATTTTTGGTTTATTTTTGCCGTATCATATACTCAATATGAATTTAAACTAACGAAACAGCGAATGCTTTTACTCGCTGTGTTTCCCATTATTACTTTCATTGAGATTTTAACGATAAAATACCATAGCTTTTATTACAAATCCTATCATGTAGGTCAGGAAGGAAACCTGATCCGTTTTTTTAAAGAATATAACTTTGGATTTTACATTTGGGCTATGTATGCATACATTCTTGATATAAGCGGAGCACTTGTATTTATCTGGGGAATATTGCACAAACCAAAACTATATCTAAGGCAAATTATACCAATTACAGTAGCGGCAGTAATGCTGATAATACCCAATATATTGTATGTTACAAATAATAACCCAATATCTCCCTACGATCCAACTCCTCTTTCTTTTCTTGTAATAGGAGTAATCATGGTATTTCTCTTAAAACGCTATCAACTATTTGAGATAGTCCCTATTGCACTCCATTCCGTTTTCAGGAATGTAAAAAGTGGTGTAATAATTATTGACACAAATGGTCGTATTCTGGAATTAAATCCGAAAGCTGAGGAAATAATCGGGAAAACACAAAATGCAGTATTGGGATGTCCTCTGCCTGAAGTCTTCCCTGAATACGAAAAACTTACAAAAGAACAAAATAGTACACCGAAGCTTTCGGCAGAGATCGAAATTGGGTACAGCAAAAGAATTTTTGAGCTTCAAATAAACCCCATTTTCAATGATGAAAATAACATGATGGGTAGTGTTGTAATGCTTTATGACATTACACAACGGAAGCATGCCTTGAAAGAACTCGATGCATTTGCCCGGACTGTAGCCCACGATCTAAAAACGCCATTAGCAATACAGTCAAGTCTGACTGAATTATTAACCTCAGAAGATTTATCGTCCGAAGAAAAAAGCGAGATACTGGTTGAAGTCAGCCAGGGGGCAAATAAAATGATAAACATTATAGATGCCCTGTTATTATTAGCAAGTGTACGAAACAAAGACGACATAAAAATTCAGCCTCTTAATATGGACGAAATTATCGACCATGCATTATCGCGGTTAAACATTGGTTCGCAAGCAACAGATATTCAGGTCATACGATCTAAAACTATGCCTGTTGTGCCGGGCTATGCACCCTGGGTAGAAGAAATATGGGTCAACTACATAAGCAATGCTATTAAATACGGAGGAACTCCTCCGATTGTGGAAATTGGTTCAGACAAATATCAATCGCATGTTCGTTTTTGGGTAAAAGACAATGGGAAAGGACTAACCAATGAGGAGCAAGAAGATATTTTTAAAGAATTCACACGTCTGAAAAGGCACATGTCTGAAAAGACCGGGCATGGCTTAGGGCTTGCTATCGTTCTCCGCATTGTAGAAAAATTAGGTGGAAAAGTGGGTGTGGAAAGTGATGGCAAAAATGGATGTAAATTTTATTTTACGCTCAGGGAAAAATAAATGACGAACGTAAATTCGCATTTTAGTGTCGTAATTATTAAATACAAAGCAGAAAGACCAAGGTTAATTTCTGCTGGCATCAATCCTTTCTCAACAATCCTTTTGATTTTCGCGAAAAATTAATTCAAACCCGTTGTGTGAAATTCATTAAAATGAGAATTCTTCAGGCCTTTTACCCCATCCTTAAAGAGAGAAGCCTGAAAAATCAAATTTTCCCTTCAGTGATTTAGGGCAATGTCTTATAGTTAAGGTGTTATTCGTGAACACCTTCGTGTTTTTTGTGTTTTTGTGGCAGGAAAAAATTAGCCACAAAGCCGCTAATTCTCAAAGGTCCACAAAAAATATATCCAATGTTTCAATTCTATAATTTCTTAACTATATGACCTTGGGGTTTAGGGTTAAAAAACTTGATTTTCCCCTAATTGGTTAATTTTACACAGCGGATTAATTCAATTTATATCGCTAAGAGATCATCGCATAACCAGAGGCTAAATTACTTGTCATCGTAAATGTAAAAATTGTATTTTTGCTGTGTGCGTTCACGGAAAACAAAATAAACCTAAATAAACACACAAAAATGAAACAAATCACCAATTATCTTTTGGCTCTTGCTGTACTCCTTACGGCCTGTACCGGTTCGCAGCAGTCCAAACAAACCTCAGAAAAACAAAACATGTTCTCAGGAGCAAAAGGCGAAGTAAAAATTATGACCCTCGACCCGGGTCATTTTCATGCTGCACTGGTTCAAAAAACCATGTACGGGCAGGTAGACTCTACTGTTTATGTGTTTGCCCCCGAAGGCGACGATTTAAACGGACACATGAAACTCATTGAAGGTTACAACAACCGTCCCGAAAACCCGACTGCATGGGTTGAGAAAGTGTACACCGGAGCCGATTTCTTTGAAAAAATGATTGCCGACAAACCGGGTAATGTAATGATGGTTGCCGGTAACAACTCGAAGAAAACCGAATACATCAAAGCGGCGATTGAGGCGGGCATCAATGTTTTTGCCGACAAACCGATGGCGATTAATTCCGAAGATTTTATTCTGCTCGAAGAAGCATTCAAAACGGCAGGTGAAAAAGGTCTTTTCCTGTACGACATCATGACCGAGCGCCACGAAATCACCACCATTTTGCAACGCGAATTGGCAAAAATACCCGGTGTATTTGGCGAGCTGGTTACGGGAACTGCCGAAGAACCCGCCATCACCAAGGAAAGCGTACATCACTTTTTCAAATACGTATCGGGCAATCCAATCAAACGTCCGGCCTGGTTTTTCGATACCGAACAACAGGGCGAAGGCATTGTGGATGTTACTACCCACCTGGTTGATATGGTTCAGTGGGAAGCATTCCCGGAACAAATTCTGAATAAAACAGATGTGGAAATGGTTTCGGCCAAACACTGGACTACTGATTTGACGAAGGAGATGTTCATCAAAATAACCCAGCTTGCCGAATATCCTGAATATCTGAAAAAAGATGTGGAAGGCGATATTCTGAAAGTTTATTCCAACGGTGAAATCAATTACAAACTGAAAGGAAAACACGCCAAAGTATCGGTTATCTGGAACTTTGAAGCGCCCGAAGGTACCGGCGACACCCATTACAGCATTATGCGCGGCACGGTTTGCGACCTGATCATTAAACAAGGCGCCGAGCAGGGATACAAACCCACAATGTACATTCAGGCGAAAACCGATAGTGAACCGGATGCTTTTGAAGGTAGCCTTCAGAAAGCCGTTGAGCAGGACATTGCAGCCACTTACCCGGGTCTGAAACTGGTAAAACTGGAAAACAAACTTTGGACCATTGAAATTCCTGAAACATATAAAATTGGTCATGAAGCTCATTTCGGACAGGTTACCGAAAAGTTTCTGCGTTACCTCAAAGAAGGGAAACTGCCCGAATGGGAAGTCCCGAACATGATTGTTAAATATTATACTACGATCGAGGCATTGAAAATGGCTTCGAAATAATTGGATAAAGCCACGATATGAGAAAGGCTGTCTGCTGTTGCAGATGGCCTTTTAACTCTCCTCTTTTTTAAGGAGGAGTACCCGAAAGGGGGAGGTGGTTTGTTACCTTTTAACAGCCGGGGAACCACATAGGGCACATAGAAACATATAACAACCATGCCAAAAATTCTCCTCCCGTGCACAGCTACCGTGTACCCACAAGTCCGGTGCTTTTAGCTTTGATACAAATAGGTGTGGTAATCTGGTTTTTTTAACCTTATTTTTCCGGAAAAACCTTAGTGGTCTGGCAACCACCATCCGATTAGAACCTTATTTTATACCAGAATACAGCATAATTAATACGATTTATTCTCTGGTGTACCGTGTTTTGTACTGAGGTTTCCCTGTAAAAATAAGGTTTTATCATTAGTTGTCATGTCAGAAAAGATATGGGTACACGGTAGCTTTTTTAAGAAGGAGTACCCGAAAGGGGGAGGTGGTAAAATCTTCCATTTTTTTCATTCCATCCTCTATTTTTTCATTTTTTCATTCTTCCGCCATTCCTCCCTTTCTTTTGTCATTCCGGCGCAAGCCGGAATCCCTCCGCACACCGCCATTCTTTTTCATGCAAAATTTTTTCGGTTGAAGAGGTTTTTCGGAGTTTTTCTGCTATCGGCGATCCGTTTTTGCCTCGTTTTTACCCCGATTTTCGCTCATCTGCAAATATATAAAAACATGTATATATAGGGTCTTCATATACCCACGATGTCATTTCGTCCAAAAAATAGGGGTCTTCATAAAAAAGTGGGAAAAACTATTTGATTTCTGATTATGATTAACTAAATTGTTAAAGAAAAACCGGTGGATTCCGAAACAACCCACCGGCAAAAATTAAAAAAGAGGGTGTCCAAAAAGTTTTTGGGCACTCTTTTTTTTGTTTTCTAAGTTTTCTATTTTCTGCAATTATTGCTATATTTAAAGTATTGAACAACAATACCATATGGCAAAAATAACATTCAAGTCATACGATCAGGGACAAGGGGTTTTATTCCCTCAAAGTATAGATAGTATGATAGCAGAAGATAGTCCGGTAAGGTTGATTAATCAGATC